>Ga0307514_10000093_pt1 | contig 248836 bp, 307 predicted proteins | sample 16_EM_MG_FD_203088 | JGI IMG/M metagenome (GOLD analysis project Ga0307514, IMG submission 203088) | Populus trichocarpa ectomycorrhiza microbial communities from riparian zone in the Pacific Northwest, United States - 16_EM | ecosystem: Host-associated > Plants > Roots > Unclassified... | reverse complement strand
AGTACAGCATATACCGAGTACAGCATACACCGAGTACAGCATACACCGAGTACAGCATACACCGAGTACAGCATACACCGAGTACAGCATACACCGAGTACAGCATACACCGAGTACAGCATACACCCAGTACAGTACACACCGAATACAGCATACACCCAAGTTTGTCTGTCTTCCCTTCATTCTCACGATCACGAGTTGACCCCTGAATGTAGCTTCAGCTTCCAGCACGCCTCCTTACAAGATCGACCGCCACCAGCCATCTCTCCATGAGAACTCAAAGTTAAAGTCACCTCGTCACATTCCCACGGTTGCGAGTTACTATAACTAACTGATCAATAGAGTCTTAGCACCCGGTGCTCCTCCAAGTACTTCTACAATCTCGATCGATCATGGCTGAGTGCATCTCCACACTCGCTCCATTATGGCCTTCAAGTGCATCTCTGGGTTCACTTGATCTCGGCCTCCAAGTGCATCTCCAACTCGCTCAATCTCGGCCTCCAATTGCATCTCTGAGTTCATTCAATGTCGGCCTCCAAGTCCATATCCAAACTCGCTCAATCTCAGTCTCCAAGTGCATCTCTGAGTTCATTCAATCTCGGCCTCCAATTGCATCTTTGAGTTCTTTCGATCTCGGCCTCCAAGTGCATCTCCAAACTCACTCGATCCCGGCCTCCAATTGCATCTCTGAGTTCACTCGATCTGGGCCTCCAAGTGCATCTCCAAACTCGCTCGATCATGGCCTCCAATTGCATCTCTGAGTTAACTCGATCGTCATCTTCAGGCGCACCTCGAATTGCTCTCAATCACCGCCTGCAGCCAGTCCAGATATACCGTGTGTAGATTTGGTAGCTATATAGATGCATAGATACATTGATACATAGATGTGAATACAAACTGAAAACATAAGTTTTAAAAATCGTGGAACGATAAGTAGTAGCTATGATTCTCAGGTGCACCAGCACCGTTCCCAAAGAAGGTGTTGCTTTTCCCAGACTGCTCTTCAGTGATTCGAGGTGCTCTCAGGTTTGTCGCCGGCGCTCCCAGACTTGTCGTCGGCACTCCAAGGCTCGTCGCTGGCGCTCCCAGGCTTGTCTTCGACGCTCCGACATGTTCCCAATCTTATCACAATCACTCCCATCGTACTCCTGTACCAGTCATCAGTGATCCCAGTTACTCTCAAGTAGTGTTAGCAACGGTTCCAACCCGCTAGAATAGTTCCTGGTTAGGGTTGGGACTGGAACCGAACCGTTGCAATTTTTACCATACGAAAACCCGGATCGTTGCAATTGGGCCGGTTTTACCACCAAAAACCCGGCATTTCAACCTCACAACTTTGGCTCCAATTAAGTATTTGAGTTCTGATTGTATTGTGACATGATCAGTACATACATGGTGCAGTTTTACGAGGTCTTTCACCTCCCGCATTCAGATATGCGATCCGACCAATATTCGTGGAGTTGCGATTGAAACCCCGTGAATTTCGCTTAGTATTGGCCCTTATTTCACCGCCACTCAACGAATATCAGTCAGATCGCAAATCTGAATGCTGGAGGTGAAAGAGCTCATAATTCTGCACAATCTACGTACTGATCATGTCACAGTACGATCAGAACTCACATACTTAATTGGAGCCAAAGCTTTAGGAACCGTAAATTTGGGACTGCGGTCCGGTTCCAATCCGGCTAAATACCCGCAGTTCTATGTCCGGGCTGGGTAACAACCCGCCAAGACAAAAGTGGGTTGGGTTTTTGGCTGGGTCTCAAACCGAACCGAACCGAACCGCCAGTCAAAACCCGGACCGCTGGCGGGTTACCCGGACCCGTTGCTAACACTACTCTGAAGGCCAACCGGAATGCCCTTCTAGGGTCTGATACTCTCCTGAAATTGACGCTTCTAAATTTACACTCCACATCCTCTCAGACACTCCTGGAGGCTCCCAGCGACTAAAATACATTTTGCTGATGTATGTTGAGAGAGAAACCGCTGGGGAAAGAAACCAAGTTGAAGACGCAGAGGCAGCGGTTCAGCAATAGCAGAAAGATACGAAGCATGCTGAAATCGCAGGATTGACAAACAGAGAGCCAGAAAAGACTTTTGATGAGATGATGGTTGCTATCAGAGACAGTCTGAGTGATCTTGCAAGTTCCGACGATGGGGAGGATGGAGAAGATGAGGATGATGAAGAGACAAAGCAGGGCAAGCTGAGCAAAGATGATGAAGCCGGCTGGGTGATGGGCACAATCACCAAAACGGTACAGCAGCGCATGGAGAGGTTTCAACAGAAGCAGATGAAGCTTGACGAATTGACACAACCAGGATAGGAGGATGCAGCCGACTAGTTCCGTGAAAGAGATAAGAAGTACGTCACATCCAAATTGATGGTTCCAGCTGTCGTTCAACCACAAACAGATGATGACGCTGCAGCACCTGCACCGACAACATACAGAGAGCTTATGGAGTGTCTTGAGATAGTCTCCGGAATGTCGCAAATGCCACAAGGGACTTCACGACCAGGAAGTAGTCATATTAGGCTATGTTCGATGAAGCCGCAGTCGGACACGAGCATATCCGGTTATGAGCCTGCAGATGAGCGAGATACGTCACCTTTGCTGAAAGCAAAGCCTGATCAACCAGTAAGCTTTTACCCCTGCATATAGCCTCCAGCTAATCACCATATAGATTTCGGATTCGGACAAAGACATGGTGATGGCTCCTGCGTCTGCAGAGGAATAGATAGGCAAAGTGTAATTTTTGATGTCATATCTTTGTGAAAAGCAATTTATTTACCAATTTTGCTACGCATCAGCTTTATCTTGATTTCAGTGACCAAATTGTGACACATGATAATTTGTCTGTGCATGTGCAAGGGTCGAACGCACCATGTGAAAGTTCTAGAATCCAAATCACGCTGAAAAATGACCAAAACATTCAATTTCTATCTGCAGGTGACTGTTAAGCTATATTAGTGACGAAATATACTAACAAAATTTAAGTGAGTGATATCATTTGTGTCATAGAGAGAGCGGTCAGTGCTCATAACCAAGCTGTCTCAACGACGACCGTCATGCCATATTCATCCATGTATCCAACTGCATAACTTTCCGTACAGGCCTTGTGTACATGGTTGAGATATTTGTAATTGCTTATGGTACGTCATGGAAATCGAGGAGAAGGAGCTGGAAAATGACAGGTGAGAAAGTCGAGCTATATTTACCAAAAACTAGTGAAATGATCTACATGCCGCAAATTGCCGGCCGAAAGTGCAGGAATGTGATAGGGCCATGTCATCTCTCACTCAGATAGCGTGGAAAGTAGTTGATTAGAAATTGAGAGGTAACAAAACTCCTAGATGCAATCGATAATACATACGAACGTAATATTGGATGTGAATAATGTGTATATGATGGGTTGCATACAATCATTAAGTGTACAAAGGCTGTTTCGATGTGATTAATGTGAGTGTTAATAGAGTGTCAATGATTTTTAGTCTTACACATTGGGCAATCAAAGGGCGGCATTGTCACATCTGTCCAAAGTGAATGTATTGTTCAGCATTATATCGAAAAAGGCAAATAAAACACTTGTTGCCATATCCTAAAATTAACCGTCAACGAAACGTCAATGGAGCGTCAACGATTTTTGGCATTGTATCATGGAAAATCCAGATAGCTGCGCAGTGACGTTTACTCATAGTGGAACTATCGGCAGCCTTTCTAGGCAAATGTGGTTACGGCAACATCACTACTATGTCATAAAAATGACTGTCAACGGGGTGTTAACGAGTTTTGGCCTTGCATCATAGAATATACGAGAGCTGTGCAGCAACGTCAATTCATAATCAAACTCTTGGCCGCTTTTCTAGGCAAAATTTGTTGTGACAACATTGCTACTATGTCCTAAAAATGAGTGTCAACTGAGCATTAATGACTTTTGGCCTTGCATCAAGGAAAATCGAAGGTCTGTGCGGCAACATTAAGCCATAATAGTACTATTGGCCGCTTTTCTAGGCCAAAATGGTTGCGACACCATCGCTACTATGTCCTATAAATGAGCGTCAACGGAGCGTCAACGACTTTTGGCCATGCATCTTGGAACATCCAATGGCTGAGCGGCGACATTAAGCCCTAATCATACTATCAGCCATCTTTCTAGGTGAAAATTGTTGCGACAACATGGCTACTATGTCCCAAAAATGAGCGTTAATGGAGCGTCAACGATTTTTGGCCTTGCATCTTGGAAAATGCAAGGGCTGTGCGGTGACATTCAGTCATAATCGAATTATTGGCCGCCTTTCTTGGCGAAAGGAGTTGAGACAACATCACTACTATGTCCTAAAAATGAGCATCAACAGAGCGTCACCAACTTGTGGCCTTGCATCTTGGAAAATGCAAGGGCTGTGCAGCGACATTAAGTCATAATCAAACTATCAGCCGCCTTTCTAGGCGAAAGGAGTTGCGACAACATCACTACTATGTCCTAAAAATGAGCGTCAACGGAGCGTCAACAACTGTTGGCCATGCATCTTCAACAATGCAAGGGCTGTGCAGCGACATTAAGCCATAATCAAACTATCGGCTGCATTTCTAGGCGAAAGGAGTTGCGACATCATCATTACTATGTCCTAAAAATGAGCGTCAACGGAGCGTCAATGACTTTTAACCTTGCATCCTGGAAAATGCAAGGGCTGTGCAGCAGCATTAAGCCATAATCGAACTATCGGCCACCTTTCTAGGCAAAACTGCTTTCCACGACATCATCACTATACTTCAAAAATGAGTGTCAATGGAGCGTCAACGATTTTAGGCCTTGCATTTTGGAAAATCAAGGGGCTGTGCAACATTATTAATTCATAATCGAACTGTCGGCCGCCTTACTAGGCAAAAATGCTTGTGACCAGATCGTAACCATGTCCCAAAATGAGCGTCAACAGAGCGTCAACAGAGCATCAACAGAGCGTCAATAGAGCATCAACAGAGTGTCAACAGAGCATCAACAGAGTATCAACGATTCTTGATCTTGCATCTTGGATAATCTAACACCAATAGAACACGGATAACCCACAATGAAGCTATCGGCAGCCTTTATTGGGAAAAATGCTAGTGATGATATCACATCCGCCTCCTACAATTGAGCGCCCACGGAGCGTCAACAATGTTTGTGGAGGCTCAGAACGCTACTCAGCAATGAACTGCATTGTGCTGTTCCTAAATCGAGTTTTACAGTTAGTCTTTGCAATATGTCCATGTATACAACTTCACAAATATGCATGCAATGTCTTACAAATCTGATATTTTTACTTGTAGCTGTAGAGTAAATATTTAAGAACCCGCAGACTGCTATACTGTAATGTTACTTTTGGCAGTCTTTCGAGTTGAATTACCCAGCTTTCTAATTCTTACCACCATGTCGGATTCAAAATCTTCGAACACCTCTTTGCTAAAGGTTATGATCTCTTCCAAACACGAACATGTCTTCATTCATGATTTGAGCGACCTCACTTTTCAAATGACATTTGATGCTTGGTGGGCTTCAATGAATGTAGGCTCGAAGGGGCCAATTGCCTCGCATAATTCTAGCCATACGCCTTTGTGGCGATTCTATTTATACTGTCGAATTGAGAAGACCGGCAGCCCTGGTATCATATGTATCGTTTGTCATCAAGTTCGTTGCCATCCATCAGAACATGGGACCAGCTCAATGGGGAAACACTTGCTGGCAAAAGCTCACATCGCAAAGTTAAACAAATGAACAGAGTCAGAGGTTACTGAATTGACCAGTTCAACGGTCGATGAAACAGCGTTGGCCATCCTGAAGAGGCAAGGAAGTCGAGGAATCACAATAGTAAGATCGCAGAGTCAAATCATATTTGATGTCCAGTTTATTCCATATTGAGCAAAATTGTTAGGGGTTCTCCTCTAACAGAGTCTATGTAACCTGGGATAACCGATGATGCGTACTTGTCAGTAGCCTTCGGGTTATCTGACATGCATAACATCTGCCCTAGGCATCCTCAGACCTTTCAGTCAAGATAACCCTTAGGGGGGTTGGAGTGGGACTTGTCTCGATTGGATAAGCTTTGGCTTAACAGATTCATTGAAGCATATGCTGTGGCAGCTGATTTGATGATGCAATAACACTGCCAGATCGGAAGAGCTACAACTCTGCCGAGCGTGTTGTTTTCAACCACATACATTTTCCAGATACTAATGGAATTATGTCTGGTTCGGGTAGAGCGCAAGCTTACACTGCAGACACGGCAGTCGTTAGTCAAAAGCTATTAAGTGGGATCTTAGAACCAATCTCTTCTGTGAGGTTGGCACTCAGGCACACCCCGGTCAAAGGGAATAGTCCCGGCCTGAGCAATGGCGTAATTGAGGGATTATGACGTTGGCTGTTGATATGAGGCCTGGAGCATCCCAACACATTGAGTTGTGGCAGTATGGCAACTGCAAGTCATTTAATCTACATTGGCATAGTAGTGGTGGGTCGCCACGTCAACCTATGATGCAATTATACTACAGTATTGATTAGCTCAAAGACACTCTGACTATGATCGCCAGATGGTTCCAACTACCGAACCATACAAGCGTAAGATGTCCAAGTTGAAGTTATGATCGGATATATGATATTGTGTGGGTGTGGCCTGATTCTTATCAGGAGCGTAACGCTTTAATACCTCATCTGCATGAACACGATAACCCAAGGGATTCGTGGCAACCTCTGCCATGGTGCATTCATTTAGAATGTAAGTCACAAAGCACGTTGCTGTCAAAATCATGGAAGACAAAACAGGGGTGCGCATGCGTAACACCCAGGAAGCCTCTATATAAGCGATCACATTGTTCTGACAATGAGAAGAACAAGCTCTAGCAGCGAAACAGTCTACGATACCTACCAGCGAAGAAAGCCTTTATTTATTATTGTATTTTCATGATACCTATATCTATTATTATATATAAAATCTTTTAGGTTTCTGTCACGGCAGCCCCACACCGTTGATAGAGTATTACTTTGGAATACTTTAGTAAACAATACAGATGACTATATCCTTCGAGAATGACAACGATGTCATGGTATACGCTCTCAAGAAAATCATATCTCACGCCAGAAATAATCAGTATATTTTCGTAGCTCAGTGCATTTGGTAGTTACTATCAATTATCGGTCTCCACATCAGCAAAATGTAAATCGGTCCGGAAGCCACACGCAAACCTCCCAGACACTCCCGCAGACCTCACCGGTGCTCCCAAGTAATTCAAGATGCTCCCAGGCCCCCCTGGAGCTAAGGAAAGTGCTCTCAGACTCTGCAAGAGCATTCTCAGGTGCTTCTGAGAGCACCTGCAGTTATGGAGGTGCATTCAGGATGCTACAAGATTTGACTTAGAGGATAGTCAAATTTTGGAGCTAGTGAGACATCTGCACAGGTCTGCGGGAGACTTAGTGCCGTATTCTCACAGTAGTGGTTCTTAGGGTTCCATAACCACAAGGGATTTCGTGTATCAGATTCATCTTTGTTACAGTCACAAGATTCGCTGCATCATAATATGGCATGTATTATCTATCTAAGTCTCTCTATATATATACATACGGCCAATCTGGCGGCAGATGGTACTGGAGCGTAATCGCAGGAGCATCTGGAGACGCTGATTGAGAGAACTTAGTGATGCACTTGGAGGCTGTGATCGTGTAAACTGGGAGATGTACTTGGAGGCCACGATCGAGCAAGTTTGGAGATGCACTTGGAGGCCGAGATTGAGTTGAACTCAGAGATACACTTGGAGGCCATGATGGAGCGGATTTGGAGATGCATTTGAAGGCCATGATCGTGTAACTCAGAGATGCACTTGGAGGCTGAGATCAAGTCAAACTCAGAGATGCACTTGGAGGCCGCGATCATGTGAACTGGGAGATGTACTTGGAGGCCGCGATCGAGCGAGTTTGGAGATGCACTTGGAAGCCGAGATCGAGTTGAACTCAGAGATGCACTTGGAGGCTATGATTGAGTGGATTTGGAGATGCATTTGGAGGCCGAGATTGAGTAACTCAAAGATGCACTTGGAGGCTGCATTCAAGTTGAACTCAGAGATGCACTTGGAGGCTGTGATTCAGCGAGTTTGGGGATGCACTTGGAGGCCGAGATCAAGTTGAACTCAGAGATGCAATTGCAGGCCGTAATCGAGCGAGTTCGGAGATGCACTTGGAGGCCATGATCGTGCGAACTTAAAGGCCGTGATCAGTCGAGTTTTGCGATGCACTTGGAGGTCAGGATCGAGTGAACTCAGAGATGCACTTGGAGGCCATGATCAAGCAAGTTTGGAGATGCACTTGGAGGCTGAGATCGTGTAACTCAGAGATGCACTTGGAGGCCGTGATCGAGTGAGTTTGCAGACGCACTTGGAGGCCATGATCGATCGAGATTGGAGGAGTACTTGGAGGTGGTCGATCTGGAGGCAGTAGATCGGGAGGTAGGCGCGACGGCAGCTGAGACTCTGTTCATTGGTTAACTCGTAATTGTAGGAATGTAGAGAGTTGAGTACAATAAGGTCCGCCGAAAGATGAGAGACTGGCTGGGAGCGGGAGAGAAAGTTGATCTTGGGATGATGCAGTACTCGGTGTATGCAGTACTCGGTGTATGCAGTACTCAGTGTATGCAGTACTCGGTGAATGCCGTATTCGGTGTATGCTGTACTCGGTGTATGCTGTACTCGGTGTATGCTGTACTCGGTGTATGCTGTACTCGGTGTATGCTGTACTCGGTGTATGCTGTACTCGGTGTATACTGTACTCGGTGTTAACTCATAATCATTGCATGGAGGGATAGATAGGGATGACTTAACTTCGTGTTCCTAGGTGATGGTAGAGAAAGAGAGAGATGAGAGGAGATCGGGGAAATCATTATGAGAAACTGGGACTTAAGAGAATTTCATGTGCGAGTCAATTCACCATTCCTGAGATGGCAGGTACTACTCCTGATCCGGCAGGTAAATGCAGCAATACGAGGTCTTCTAAACCCAATCAGGCAAGTCCTACCCCTGGTTTCTCATATCCGCTCATATCCTCTGTATCGTTCCCATCTTCATCCCATCTCTCTTTCTCTACCGTCCTCGCAGAACACAAAGTTAAATCATCCCTCTCTATCTCTCCGTGCCATGATCATGAGTTAACACTGAGTGCAGCATACACCTAGTACAGCATACACCGAGTACAGCATACACCGAGTACAGCATACACCGAGTACAGCATACTCTGAGTACAGCATACTTCGAGTACAGCATACACCGCGTACAGCATACACCGAGTACAGCATACACCTAGTACAGCATTCACCAAGTACAGCATCCACCTAAGATTGTCTGTCATCCCTTCATTCTCACGATTTCGAGTTGACCCCTGAATGTCGCTTCAGCTTCTGCCATACCTCCCTACCAATCGACCGCCACCAGCCAGTTCTCCATAAGATCTTCAAAGGTAAAGTCACCTTGTCACATTCCAATGCTTTCCAGTTAACTAACCGATGAATAGAGTCTCAACACCTGGCGCGCCTCCCATCGACCGCCTCCAGATCGACCACATCCACGTACTCCTCCAATCTCGCTTGATCATAGCCTCGGAGTGCATCTATGAGTTCACACAATCTCGGCCTGCAAGTGCATCTCCAAACTCGCTCGATCACGGCCTCCCATTACATCTCTGAGTTCACTCAATCTCAATCTGCAATCGCATCTCCAAACTCGCTTGATAACAGCCTCTAAGTGCATCTCCAAACTCGCTCGATCACGGCCTCCAAGTGCATCTCTGAGTTCACTCAATGTCAGTCTCCAATTGCATCTCCAAACTCGCTCTATCACGGCCTCAAAGTGCATCTCTGAGTTCACTCGACCTTGGCCTCCAAGTGCATCTCCAAACTCGCTCGATCATGGCCTCCCAGTACATCTCTGAGTTCACTCAATCTCGATCTGCAATTGCATCTCCAAACTCAATCGATCACAGCCTCGGAGTGTATCTCTGAGTTCAGTCGATCACCATTTTCAGGCCCACCTCAAATTGCTCTTAAGCACCGCCTGTAGCCACTCCAGATATACCGTGTGTAGATGGGTAGCTATGTAGACACATAGATGAGAGTACAAACTGAATACATGAGTTTTAAAAATTGTTGAACGATAAGTAGTAGCTATAATTTCCAGGCGCACCTGCAGCTCTCCCAAAGAAGATGTTGTTTCTCCCAGACTGCTCTACTGTGATCCGAGGTGCTCTCAGACATGTCGCTGGCGCTCCCAGGTTTGTTGCCGGCGCTCCCAGGTGCTCCCAGGCTTGTTGCCAGTGCTCCCAGTTACTCTGAAGGCCGGCAGGAATGCGTTCCTAGGGTCTGATACTCTCCTGAAATTGACGCATCTACGTTTACACTCCACATCCTCTCAGACACTCCTGGAGGCTTCCAGTAACTAAAATACATTTTGCTGATACAGCAGGGATTGGTTATTCACATCGATAATCTACAAATACGATGGGAAGCATACTTAACACCTAATAGTATACACCTGGATCGAGTACCTCAGGTTCTGAATATCCGGGAAGTATCTTCTACACTTAGAGACTTTGCGCAGGATCAGTGAGCCGATAAGATATTGAATAGTGCCGAGCTATTTATTGAAGAATCGGAAAAAGCTCAAAGAGGGCTTTGTCAGGGACAAGTTAAACCCTTTACCTCAGACTAAGCAACAGCTTAAAAAAGCCCGAAAAGTTAAGCGACGTCAGGAAGCCTGGAAGTCTGCCGAAGCTTTACGCAAAAAACCATTATAAGAAATCACAGAACAGGTTATTTCAAATCTCATTAATGAATAGGGACATTATCTAGGGCCGTTCAAAGTACCTATACTTAGGTCATTGGAACCCCCCTCACAGTATAATACATAAGGACCGTACGCTCCTGGGTATTATACGACATCTGCAAGAAGAAGAGCTCAAGGCTTATCAGGGCTTGAAAAAGCAAGGAGCTTTCTTCCTATGATCACGGAAAAATGAATTGGTAGTAGTTTCTACCAAACTACCGACTTTTATGGTTATATCACCATTCCTGATACCAGTACCGGCTACAGAATATGTTGACAGAAAAAATTATATTCCGAAGTCGTATCAAGAATCTGACATCCGTCATTCCCGGATTGAGTATTATCAACAGGACACGATTTCTGAACAATTGTCAGACGTCATAATATTCAGAAGGAAATAGTCATTTGCCAATAAATATATTCGACTTAGCAGGATATACACGAAATCTATTGGAACACGAACCCCTTAATATATTCGGTTCAATAGATACTATTTTATCCGAAAAACCCGAAAATGATTGGAGTAATCCAATATTCCATGAAGAACCCGAGACACCAAATTCTTGGGTTCAATATTATCGACAATCGGCTCTCAATGGAGAATTACTTATGTTTAATGATCTGGTCTTCAAAGACCATTGGAAAGAATATCACTCGTGGACAGACGAGTGGGATTGTGACTGCAAAGAAGAAGATAAAACCGAGTGGTGTTATTGCGAGGACAATAAATCATCGGCAAAATGCAGCCAGTGGTAGATCTTACTTGTCCTCCGATGGAGCGACTTTATGACGTATTGATTATTATCGCCTTGTTAATAATAATGATTCAATTGCAAAATTTTATCGAACAATCCATGCTCATGCGATACTATCAATTTTACGAGGAAAATTGTGTATCGTTACAACAAGAATGGATGATTCATTTCGACGAATCTATTCAATCGCATATGCGAAAATTGATAAGTATACACCGCGCGACTGGAGAATGCATAATGAAGGAAAAGATAGCAGTTATACGAACGGTTCTAACCAAGCGCTTTTGGAACGACATGATAATGGCTAGGATGAAGCCAAAGAATATTACCAGAAAATATTCGAAAGAGAGCTTAGAGAAGCTAAGTAGTTATGGAAGGAGGAAGGTGCAAATATTGAGTAATCTGAGGAAATAGCAAAAGAATACGAGGAACCGGAGGAAGATGATGAGTGGTCGTCTTACGGACAGAAACGAGACTCAAAGCAGACTGAGTCGCAGGAATGGTTTGAGAATTAGTCCGATGATAAGCTTAGGGATGCCATCGAACTGAGAAGTTGTTCTATTGCAAATTATAAGAGAATTGCTTTAAATGTCTAGGATGTCACTTCTCTTAAGATATAAAAGATCATCAGTTAACGTTCAAGACCTTGGTGAGAAGCAATTGTAATGTCACCACCACCAATTCCACGGTGGTTGTTATTGTATCTTCGATATTGCTTCGACGATAGTGCCTTCGCAAATTGCTTTGGTAATTAATATCTTTGATATTACTTCGATGATATTACCTTTGTAAATTACTTCGGTAATTAATACCTTCGATATTACTTCGTCAATATTACCTTTGTTATTACTTCGGTAATTTATATCTTTAATATTACTTCATTGATATTACCTTCAGTTATTACTTCAGTAATTTATATCTTCAATATTACTTCATCAATATTACCTTCAGTCATTATTTCAGTAATTTATATCTTCGATATTACTTTGTCAATATTACCCTCAGTTATTATGTCAGTAATTTATATCTTCGATATTACTTTGTTGATATTACCATCAGTTATTACTTTGGTAATTATTAGCTTAAACATTACTATGGGATTACCTTTTCTTTAGAGAAGGGAGTGATAGTTTGTGATGGCGTTCAGAGATACACCATAAAAAAGAAGGGGGTAAAAGTACTTATTTTTGAAGTACTTAATTTTGAAATACAACTTTAATAAAAGAGAAACGATAGTATGTTATGGTACTGTCAGGTATTCTCACTTCGACTTGACTACCTTCAATAACAAAGAAAATGATAGTACGTTATGGTACTGTCAGGTATTCTCACTTTGACTCGACTACCTTCAACAAAAGAGAAACGATAGTACATTGTGTTACTATCAGGTATTTTCATTTTGACTCGACTACCTTCAATAAAAGAAAAATGATAATGCGTTATGGTATTGTCAGTTAAAGTATGATATTTTGTTATATTATGATATTTTATTGCAAGAAATTGTCTTTTATAAGTGAAGACAATGGAAAAGATTAACTTGTTAAATCTTGTTAAAAGCTGATATGTACTTTCGAGTATATAGGAGTTGGGACTTTAACCTACGGGTGAATAAGACTTGCATATAATTGGAAGAGTAAATGAGCGATGAATTGCAACAATTAGTGAGATGGTATTATTCAAATTACCTTACAACAAGAGAAACGAAGACATGAATGATGTCTTCAGGTATTCTCATCGATATTTGAGTAATCTTATGACAAGAGAAACAAAGACATGTATGATGTCTTCAGGTATTCTAATCGATATTCAAATCATCTTACGACAAGAGAAACAAAGACATGTATGATGTCTTGAGGTATTCTCATTATTATTCGAAGTACCTTACGATATAAGAAACGAAGATATCAATGATGTCTTCAGGTATTCTCATCGATATTCGAATTATCTTACAACAAGCTAAACAAAGACATGTATGATATCTTCAGGTATTCTCATCGATATTTGAATCACCTTCGACATAGAGAAGCGAAGACATGTATGATGTCTTTACGTATTCTCATTGATATTCAAATCACCTTCGACAGAGAGAAGCAAGAACATGTATAATGTCTTCAGGTATTCTCATCAAGATTCGAAGTACCTTCAATATAGAGAAGCGAAGACATGTATAATGTCTTCATGTATTCTCATCGATATTCGAATAACTTTCCGAAAAAAAGAAGCGAAGACCTATATGATGTCTTTAGTGATTCTATCAACATTCGAATTACCATATTTTAGGAGGAAACTATAATTCAGTTAAGTATTGCCTATTCAATTATAAAACTTAATTACAGTTGTGATTAGGACTACTTTTATTACTTAGAAACGGATATATACTATATTATATCCAGGTACTCTCATATACGGGGACTTAAGATATCCTTATCTTATACAACTTACTTGATCGAGTAGTGAGCGATGACGATATGTGGGCATATGCTTGGCACCTTTGGATTATATCCAATAGGCTCAAATATGGCTTTAATTGAGTTATTAGTTATTCCACGTGACATTACGGGTCAAAACTTTAGGAGACATAACTGAATGATCTGGGTGTGTTCTAATTGTCCTATCTGACCCTCTTGTGGGTGATACCATTAAGGCGAAGATAGTTGATTATTGGAATGTTTCTTAACATTTGGAAATATTTCCGAAAGTATTTTGAATACAGTTTATATGTATTGATTGGAGTGTTTTATGTCGACAGCTGAGAACTGCGTATATCTGAAACATCGGAGTAAATGGACTGTATACGAATTGTTAAGTCAAGACAAAATCCATGCACGAGTATGGTATTCAATTAAACCATTGGAGTAGATGAACAATTGATTATATGTACCATTTGAGGAGTAAATGATCAAGTGTTTATATGTACCACTGGAATAAATGAATTGCGCTACAAGTTTTTCGATCACACTTTTGTGTGGTATTAGTATATGTATAGGAGTCAAATCCTGTACTGTACTCAACTATAATAAAAATAGCTTGCTGAGAACATATATGTACCATTGGAGTAGACAAAGCACTTGTCGTGTCAAGACAAATGCTTTGTATGTATCAATGGAGTAAATGAGTTAATTGTGACAATCTGTATATACCTTTCGAGGAGTAAACGCATGGTGTGAGATCAACTGCAAACAAGGCAGAGAACGTTGGGTCACTGTTGTTAGAGAAGGGAGTGATGATACAGGTCTCGAAGTCTAAGAGATGGATGAAAGAGAAGGAATCTTTATTGCAGAATTATACAACTATTCTGCAACAAACAATAAATGATATAATGTTGACGAACGATAAACGACTATTCTGCAACAAATAATAAAACGATACGATGTTGACGAACAATAAACGATATAATGTTGACAAACGATACACGACTATTCTGCAACAAACAATAAAACAATACAATGTTGACGAACAATAAACGATATGATGTTGACGAACGATAAACGACTATTTTACAACCAGCAATAACACAATACGATGTTGACAAATAATAAAGGATTTCATGTTCACAAGCGATAAACGATATGATGTTGACAAACGATAAACGAAACGATGTTGACGAACAGTAAATGGAATAAGTTGGCAAACTATCAATGGAAATTAAAGAGAAGCACACCTGTGTTGTGCAGGGGCTGTGCTGGCAAAATTATAAAGTCAAAGGGAATAGAGCGGCCTGTTACAATGGTGTTCGCCCCTTGAGGCTAGCAAGTTCACTTCTTAAGACGGAGCAATCGTTGGGTCACCGATTCTAGAGATGGGGGTGATATTAGGGGTTCTCCTCTAACAGAGTCTATGTAACCTGGGATAACCGATGATGCGTACTTGTCAGTAGCCTTCGGGTTATCTGACATGCATAACACCTGCCCTAGCCATCCTCAGAACTTTCAGTTACAATAACCCTTAGCGGGGTTAGAGTGGGACTTGTCTAGATTGGATAAGCTTCGGCTTAGCAAATTCATTAAAGCATACGCTGCGGCAGCACATTTGATCATGCAATAACACTGCCAGATCGAAAGAGCTACAACTCTGCCGAACGTGTTGTTTTCAACCAGATCCCTTTTCCAGATACTAGCAGGATTGTGTCTGATTCGGGTATAACGCAAGCTTGCACCGCAGACACGGCAGTCGTTAGTCAAAAGCTATTAAGTGGGATCTTAGAACCAATCTCTTCTGTGAGGTTGGCACTCAGGCACACCCCGGCCAAAGAGAATAGTCCCGGCCTGAGCAATGGCATAATTGAGGGATTATGATGTTGGCTGTTGATATGAGGCCTGGAGCATCCCAACACATTGAGTTGTGGCAGTATGGCAACTGCAAGTCATTTAATCTACATTGGCATAGTAGTGGTGGGTCGCCACGTCAACCTATGATGCAATCATAATACAGTATTAATTAGCTCGAAGACACTCTGACTATGATCGGCAGATGTTTCCAACTACCGAACCATACGAGCGTAAGATGTCCAAGTTGAAGTTATGATCTGATATATGATATTGTGTGGGTGTGGTCTGATTCTTATCAGGAGCGTGACGCTTTAATACCTCACCTGCATGAACACAATAACCCAAGGGATTCGTGGCAACCTCTACCATGGCGCATTCATTTAGAATGTAAGTCGCAAAGCACATTGCTGTCAAAAGCATGGAAGACAAAATAGGGGTGCGCATGCGTAACACCCGGGAAGCCTCTATATAAGAGATCACATTGTTCAGGCAATGAGAAGAATACGCTCTAGCAGCGAAACAGTCTACGATACCTACCAGTGAAGAGAGCCTTTATTTATTATTGTATTTTCATGATACCTATATCTATTATTATATATAAAATCTTTTAGGTTTCTGTCACGGCAGCCCCACACCGTTGATAGAGCATTACTTTGGAATACTTTAGTAAACAATACAGATGACTATATCATTCGAAAACGACAACGATGTCATGGTATATGCTCTCAAGAAAATCATATCTCACGCCAGAAATAATCAGTATATTTTCATAGCTCAGTGCATTTGGTGGTTACCATCCATTATTGATCTCCAGCAGGGATTGGTTATTCACATCGATAATTTACCAATACGATTGGAAGCATACTGAGCACCTAATAATATACACCCTGATCGAGTAGCTTAGGTTCGGAATATTCGAGAAGTATCTTCTATGCCTGTAGATCTTGCGGAGGATCAGCGAGCCGATCAGGTATTGAATTGTGCAAAGCTATTTATTGAAGAATCGGAAAACGCTCAAAGAGGGCATTGTCAGGGACAAGTTAACCCTTTACCTTAGACTAAGCAACAGCTTAAGAAAGCCCGAAGAGTTAAGCCACGTCAGGCAGATAGGAAGTCTGCTGAAGCTTTAGACAAAGAACAATTATAAGAAATCCGAAAACAGGTTATTTCAAACCTCGTTAATGAATAGCAACATTATCTAGGGCCGTTCAAAGTACCTATACTTAGGTCATTGGAACCACCCTTACAGAAATGGCAGACAAAACGTTCCAAAGGGGCAGCTAAGAACTTTGAAACTTTCAAATTTCACCTTGATACGTGGAATCGCTACCTCATGTTAGGATTTGTTTTGGCACGTATTCCATGGAACGCTATATCAGATCTGCAGCTACGACAGTCATATACAGCATTACGCGATGACCTAGTTCTGCCATCTGCTACGACCCTTAGCAACATTTGCCGGAGAGAATATGTGCTGACCGTGGATGCAATTAAGAAGCAGTTGCCATCACAAAATAAAGTTAGTTTAGCTTTGGACAGATGGACATCAATGAACAAACTAGCCATAATGTCGGTCATTGCTTACTATATGGATCGAAATTGGGCATTGCGTAAAGTTCAACTCGCTTTCGATGAGGTTGATCACCAATTCTTTTTCGCTTTCGAAAGCTAATTAATAATGACAGGTCAAGGGCCAACATACTGGTGGAAGGCTAGCGGTACATTTGGAGGATGTGCTTGATCGTTGTGAGCTTACTGACGGCTGTTTGCTTGGTATTACGACTGATAATGCTTCCTCAAATCACTCGATGACATGTGAGCTGCAATCAACACTTAAGGCCTCTGGAATCGAGTGGCCTGCATTGAGGAACCATATACCATGCATGGCGCACATCATACAGCTGGCTTTAGGTGCTTTCATGAGCAGTCTTGGTGTAAAAGGCTGCACCAAATCTTGGGAAGCCTATGAGCGCGATCAGCAATTTGGAGAGAATGAAAACATAGACATCGGGAACAGTCAAAGACTTCGAAAAGATGGCAATGCTAGAATCAGCAAGGTGTCGGCCATGAGACCAGGTTTCGCAAAGATAATTGAGAAAGTACATATCTCATCATATTTTGAAAGTCCTGAAACTGACCTTCATATAGCAGAGAATGATTGCGGTATTGATTACGCTGACACCTGGTCGCCGAAACAAGTTCATTGACTGTCATAAAGCCAAAGTCCGCATTGCAGTACTTCCAATTATGGATGTGAAGACATGTTGGAACTCAATACTGGAGTTGCTCGAGCGCGCCTACCGATTACAGGAATTCACACATGAGGGGCTCCAAAATCCAAAATACAGTGATTACCGGCCGCTGTTCACAACTCAAGATAAATGGACCATTGTGAAGTATGTAATAGAAGGATTGAGGCCATTTCAATATTGGACCCTGTGGATGTCGAAGAGGCATACAGTGACATTGCATCACGTCATCACAGTTTAAAATGACATGTTCGATCACATGGATGGCGTGATGCGAGCTTTGGCCAAGAAGAAGACTCCATGGAAGGAAGACTTGTTCTTCACTGTGAAGTTAGCTCGACAGAAGCTTTCCAAATACTACCCTGAAGTGACTCCAACGACGGGCATGCTTCTGATTTCTGCACATATCCTCGATCCTTTCCAGAAATTGTGATCTTTTAGAAAGTGGGACAAGGGAATGGACATTAATCCAGAGGACGAGACATTCTATACTACCCAATACCAACAGGCCTTTCTGAAGTACGTCGAGAATGAATACTGTGCTAAACATCGACGTGTGCTGGTCAATCAACTCGAAAGCTTACCAAGCAGCAATCTCTTCCCCTCTGCAACGGCTTCTGGATCCTGTCAATCATCATTTGATCCATATGATTTGTCCAGCAATGATAAAGAATACTCAACGTCTAACAATGTGGGCGAGACGACACCCGGACGAAGCGATCACGCAGCACACTTATTGATTGCCGCCAGGCTCTATTTGAATTCCCCGCCTGAAGCACCAAAGAACTGGGGGCAAATTAATTCAAATCTCAATGATTACCACTCCGACCCAATGGACATTAGTAGTACATTTTGGATACTGGACATAACCAACTAGTGGCGCCAACAGGAGGAAATGCACTCAAAGTACGCCGATCTCTCCTATGTGGCATGTGACATATTCTCTATCATACCACATGGTGTTGGAGTGGAGGCCAGTTTTGCTCCTGGGTGAAATGTTATTGGCTGGAGGCGGACAAAAACCACAGGCAAGACTCTTCGCAAAAAAAGTGATTGTAAGGCAGTTTGCTTGAGCCAACAACGGGATTTTGGCGGGCGATAACCCAGTCTCGGATACGACAAACACTGAAAACGACTTGGAAATGAAGAAAGAGGCAGAGGAAAGGAAATTGCACTGAATGGCCAAGGTCCACGACTTTTTGGAGATGTGGCAGGGCAGCCAGAACCTATGTGCTACACAGAAGGAGTCTTGTACTCAAAACAAGCAGATGACAGCCGTTCGAAACATTTCAGACACGGAAGAGATCATCAAAGCCTCCTGGTCACTCTTTCAACATGATGGTGCGGCTGCATTTAAATTGTCAGAAAGATCACCTTTGCCACCAGGTTTGTCTGCAAAGGACCTCCCTGGAGGACAAACTCAAACTTTAAATGTCTGCCGAATCCGGGGAATCAACCATCATCCAGTCGAAAGCGATGATGATCGCACATCTGAAAGCATTTCGGACACCGAAAATTGGCTAAACTGGAATGGCAACTTGGATAGTCCAAATGACAGCGAAGACAATTACGCAGCGGACGATGAAACCCATTTAGAGCACAACAAGGGCATCAAGGATCCGGAATGCCCAGAGCAGCAGGATGTGAGTGCCGGGCCAAATGTTCCCGGATTGGTTCGGCCAACACGGAAGTTAAAGAGAAATGCTAACAAGGCGTTGGTGACAGTCGATGCAGTAGAAACGAGGAGAAATCATGGAGTGAAGAAAAAGTAGGACAGAATGTGTCAATGGTTCACCAGCTTCTTTATGTAGCTTGACCAAGAGTTTCAGTTAGAGATATATTATGGGCGAATGGTAAGAAGTAGCTTGTGAATATCAGTTCATAAATAGATGCATAGTAGGCGCAATAAATCTTTTGGCGTGATACATCATTTTTAGTCGTGTGAGAGTGAACAGTGCAAGATCATTACCCCGCTCAGCTTTGCCACAGGGCCGCGTCTCAATTGGGCAGAAAGGCAACTGATAAAGTCAAATCATGATGGAAACAATTATCGACAGCAGCAGATGTTGAAAGGACAAAAACATTAAAATGAGCATCAACAGCACGTCAATGATTTGTGGTCTTGTAAGTATGGTAATTGACCTGTGACTTGGTCGTTGTTATTCATAACGGATGTATTGGCAGCTGTTATTGTCAACAAAGATAGCAATATGGTCACCGCCCCATTCTTAGAATGAGCGTCCACGGAGCGTCAACAATTTTTAGCAGTGCATCTTGCGTAATTTATGTTCCGATTGGTTGCAGACATCCATTTACGAGATATTGGCAGCCTTTTCTGGCAATAACAACAGCAACATGCTTCCTGTGGCATCCTGAAAATGAGCGTCAACGGAGCGTCAACAGTTTTAGATCTTGTATATTTTGTAATCAAGGCATTGCTCGGATCTCCGCACCCATAACTGTATTATTGACCGCCTTGATAGGCAAAAATACCATATATCAAAGGTGAAACACAGATACCAAATTAATCGATATTGCAAACTGCACAACATGCAAAAGCACATTATTGGTTGCTGAAAACACGATTTTGATAAGATACTATTAAAACCCTGCAATTACAGGAGCCTTATATGAATCTATAAATGGAGCCGCTGGGCAACGCGCTGACAAACCGCCCAAATCAGACGGGTTGCGAGTTTACCATCGAATCGTACCCAAGTGGACAGTTCAGGTTCATTGACGACCCGGACTACCAATATGGCAAAGGTTCAGTTTGGACCCGGACCCGGACCCGGACCCAAAGTGATGGTCTGGAACAGTTTCTAATACTAACTCCACCCCCTCATCTTCTCCGAACAATTGTCATGTTGCAGATATCACTCAAAGCGTGACTTCCACCCCGTCCGCTGCACAGCGATGGTCAATATATACTCCAACCGCCACGTCTGGTACAAGCAGTCGTACCACACCAGCATCCGGAGGAACCTCAACGAGTTGCGTTGTATCCAGCCCCGCATCCAGCATTGCTATCACTCCCACTCCTCTCAGCGGTCTTGAAAACCTGCCTACCCCCATCCCTAATTCAGAAGCCCGCGCAATCATTACAAATCCACTCCAAACGCGAGCTACCAAAAAGAATCAGAGACAGATGCAGTGGCAATTGCAACCGCAGGCGGTGTCTACACCTCAATCAATGGTCTCCAGCAGTCACAGCATCCATCGATTTGGTCACTCAGACATGAAGTGTCTTGTGTTTGCAACGGGCAGACTCCTGGAGCTCTACATGTGAAACAGACAGGCATTTATGAGTGCAAGTGACTTGGAGACAGTAAGTTATACAATGCAACACGTTTCGAAAGCATTAGCTGAAGCTCCACACTGGCAGATAATAGAGACATACTGGAACACCGCTATGCAGCGAAACAACATTTGGTCCATAGCTTATGAGGCGTACACAAAGGAGATCTTGAAAGAAGTATGATACAGCAACAGCCCACGTTGGATATTACATGCTCAAACCGGTACCAGGTTTGAGCACAAGTCGATAAGGTTAAATCCCATTTTATTCAATCAGCAAGGGACAACATAGCAGAGCTTTATGATTTCCACCGCTTTGAATCTGCCACAGAGCGTTTGGAATTTATTGAGTCCCTTCTGGCAGACAATAAGTATCTTTTTCCTGTAGCAGAGCGTGTGGAAGATGGTGTATGCAGCCCAAATCCAACGCAGAGAGAGTCGAAAGCTGCTAACAAATGGCCAGCATCCACTTTACTTCCTGCCGGAAGCAATCCCCTGGTTTATCTACATCACATTTTATCATCAGGCGAATAACCGCGGTGAGTATGCTGATGGATTTTATAATTCCATGATTAACGACAAGGACGGTCATATACCCTCACCACTGATCATGTTTACCTGCACTGCATTGCGCCATACTCTCCTGGAGTGGCAAAAGAACAAAGGTGTACATCCAAAAGCTTCCAAGTCAAAGCTGCAAGCAGATAGATCTGATCGCTCGAACTACTTCAATTAAAAGAATGACAGTGGTAAGAACGCATCATGCTGCACTGCAACGGGTCGCAAGTTGTTAACCTCACCTGGCGTTGCAGACACTTATCCATTCTTGATGAATTCCTGGAACACACTACCGGAGAGCTACCAACAGAGGGTGTATAAAAACACTCTTGCTACAGTTAAGCGTCAGATCCAACAGGCGGAGAACCCAACACCTGCCGTGGTAATCAGTGTGGAAGCAGTGCATGTTGACAATGCAATTTTTCTTGACTATTTGACCTCCGAAGTGGCGCTTGAGGAGCCTGAGATCAGAAGCACTGACCCCAAAATCCCGATAGACAACAATTGCACAGATAACGAACTGCATTTCGGAATGCCAGCGGGTAGCAGGGATTACGAAGATGAAGGTAACGAAAGCGTCGAGCACGATGCCATCCCCACCGCCAGCTGGCAATGATGGCCCGCGACTGCACTCGAGAGGTCTGACCTGGGAACCAGTGATGTCGACAGGGATGAGGGCAAGGATGGCGACAATGCAGATGCGAATGCGGATGAGGAGTAAAAAGCATCGCAAGCCGATGATAGATCAATACAGAATGTGGAGGACTGAGGACATGGTAGGTTTGACCTGTGAACCAGTGTTGTCGACGGGTATGAGTGCGAGGATGGCGACAATGCGGATATGGATGAGGAAGAAGAAGCATCGCAAGCCGATGATGGATCAACGTAGAATGTGGAGGACTGAGGGCATAGTACTAGAGAGTGTGAAGATTGGACAGTATATTTCAGACATGTAAAATACAATAATGGCAAAGCAAATGCAACAGCAAGCAATGTATCCGAAGTGAAGACTATTGCAATAAGTGACAAAATCTCACAGCTAAACATAAATGAGAGTGCAGCATGTGGCTATCAGCCGAAGAAAGGCATAAACATCGCCAGGCGTTGTGTAAACGACTACAGCATAACTGTAGCCCCTGTGAAGAGTGTAACACACGTGTCGTTCTGATGGTGTGTATACATCACCGCATTGCGGACGCAAAGTAAAGGAGGTAAGTGTGCAACGCGACCCATCACCTGGGCAATGGAAAGCGTGTAATTCTCCGTCAGATGGTACGAGGTTCCGTTAGAGCCGTCAGAGCCATCCGGAACACCCAGGTATTTCTGATGGAAACTTGGGTTGTTGCTTATATAGTATTATATCTTCTCACCTGATTCCAATGCTCTTTCTCTTGAATTTGATGTGGATGTCGCGAGAGGTGCGGCAGAGTGTTGATGGTGGGCTCTCTGCCTTCTAGCTCCATCGTTTAACCACAACAGCCTCCATGTGGTGCATCTCAAAGTTCTCTCAATGGGCATGTCCAGGTGCTCCTCCGATTATGCTCATGTACCATCTGCAGCCAGATTGACTGTATGTATCTATATAGAGAGACTTACATAATGCATGCCATATTATGATGTAGCGAATTTTGTGACTGTAACAAAGACAAATATGATTTGACGAAATGCCTTGTGGTTATGTAAAAACAACTGCTGTCAGAATACGCCACCAAGGCTCCCGCAGAGCTGCACAGCAGTCTTGGCTTCTCTCGAAGTATCTCACAGAGCTGCACAGCGGTCTCAGCTTCTCTCGAAGTCTGCTGCAGATTTGCGCAGAGGTCTCAGAAGCTTCAAAATTTAACCATTGTAGAAGTCAAATCTCGTAGCATCCTGAATGCATCTCCATAACCGCAGGTGCTTTCACGAGCACCTGAGAATGCTCTTGCAGAGTCTGAGCACACTTTACCTAACTCCAGGGGGGTCTGGGAGCATTTAAAAGTACTTCGAAGTACTGGTGAGGTCACCCAGAGTATCTGGGAGAATTGTGTGTGGCTTCCGAACCGATTTACATTTTGCTGATGTAATCATGTGGATTTAGTTACCTACTGGACGGTATATTAAGTAAAAATGCACAAATCAAGGTGTACAGAAGGAAGATAGTTAATTGAATTGTACTATTTGATATAAACATTATAATAACCACTCCCAGAAAGTACAGCTCCAGGTTCGAGATGCTCCGATACAGTCTTGGAGACGTGGCCAATACTCCTGATAGCTCCGAAATATGCACATTCTAATAGTTTGACTTTGTAGCATTTCAAAAACAACCATACATTCTTCAGGATATTCTTGTATTCTGTTTCACAACTCCTGGAACATTGAGGAGCACCGGTGAAGTTGTTTTGGAGCACCTGAGAGCTCATCGCTTTGCACTCAGCCTATCTGGGAGCATCTGGATGGATCAGTGTGGCTGTTCAGAGTTGCTGAGTTGTTCAATTGTGACTTCCAAACCGTTTTACATTTTGCTGCTATCCTCTGCAGCAACAGCAACAGCAACAGCAATGACATTACCAGCATCACCAACATGACCAGCATTGAGAATACAGGATTAGTCAATGGAAGTAAAATTGTAGAGGGCACGATAGTGCTTGGAGGTTAGGAATGGTGTCAGTAATCAGATCTAGAACTTCCATTGTATACTATTTTATTCTGGGTTTCGTCGATATATCATAATAGTAGTAAGTGTAATCGAACTGATGGTTTACTACAGTCTGATATCAAATGGCTGAAATCAAAATCTTGATGATGCGTAACCCTCCTGCGACGGTTGAACTGCAAGGTACTGACCAGCTTGTATCAACAAATTGAATATTTTGAACCACTTCTACATGGTAACTATCATTGGTCAAATTAAGCCATAAGGGTCTTTGAAAACAAGAACTACACGCTTCATTAGATGTATGGAGCGAGTACAATCGTCATCCTGAGGATAAATTGAATTGTGCAATGTTGGAGTATGTCGAGAGATGATTTCTGATATTGCCAAAGGAAGTGTGAACCATTCGTCAAGTGCTCATTGTCACATTCGCAATAGTGGAAACACCAGTCATGACGCTTGAAAACAGCATCGCAACCACTCAAAGCACAATCTGGATCAGTAGGGTAATGCCATATTTCAGGGAAACCTCAATTTCATTTTTTTGAGTTTGTGGATACAATATACTAAATAAATTTAATGAAGGAAATTTAATTTTTGCTGATGTTTGGTAATCTAAGTGTCGCTTTGTGGCAATAATTCATATACAATATAGTGGCAGCCTTTTCAGCCAAAACAGTGCACAATATCTTTGTTACCCCATCTTGAAAATGGGCATCAACAGAGCGTCAACAATTTTTGATCTTGTATATTGGGTAATCAAGGCATTACACTGATATTTGAGCTCATAACCGAACTATTGACTGCCTTAGTAGTTCAAAATACAAATCACAAAAGGAAAAACATTCATTCCAAAATAATTGATATTGCAATGTGTGAAGCATTCAAAACATGACTGCTAGATGTTGAATAAGCGATTTTAATCAAATACTATTATCAAACAGCAAAAGCAAGAGCATTATATGAATCTACAGACAGACCCGCTGGACAATCCGCCGACAACCTGTCCAACTCAAACAGGTTGGTAGATTTCCATTGAACCATATCCAAATTGACAGTTCAGGTGTATTGATGACCCTGACCATCAATTTGGCAACGGCTCAGTTCCGACCCGGACCCGCACCCAAAGCCACGCTCCGGAACCGTTGCTAACACTACTTTCACCTCACTTTTTTCATAATCCCAATTTGGATCAGACTCACCATTTCGGTTAGTATAAAATCACGTGAGATCAAGGGCCGGGGTACGAGGCCACGAAGTACTTAGGTTATGATAAAGGCTTAGGGTTACTTTGCATCTGCATCCCTAACCCTAGATTTCACCTTTTACATTCATGTCCGAAGTTCTTAAAATAGACTCTCATTCTTGCTGTTCGGGCTCTTTCTGCCTGCTCCACGCTATGTTAAGGGCTGTCCATCATCTGGGAGCTTAATGCATGACAACACACGAGTAGTAAATATTGAACCTCAAGCTATGTTACAATAGTGTGTAAACTCGAGTAGATGCCCCTAAGTATCCCATGCCTCCAGATTCTGGAGGATGCAGCCACCAGACTCAGCCGTTCGCGATACCACCTTCCCAACAACCATAGCCTTCTCGCCATCCTTCTCCAAAGAGCTAAGAACAGTCTCTTGATCCTCTTCTGACACAATAATAACGAGGCCCAACCCGGTATTCCACGTTCGGGCATACTCCAGCGCTGACAGACCCCCAGCTTTCTTAAACCACTTAAATAGGGCCGGTTGTTCCCACGTTGAAACGTCAACCTCTGCAGCCAGTGTGTCGGGTAGCATTCTTGGAATGTTATCAGTGAGACCACCGCCTGTGATATGCGACAAACCCTTAATTATATCTTTCTTAACAAGATTAATGACAGGCTTGACATATATCCTTGTGGGGGTCAGCAGCTCGTCACCGAGCGCCTCGTTGGAATTCCAGGGGGCGGGATCGGTGTAGTTCAAATTGTTCCTTTCGACAATCTTGCGGATCAACGAGTAGCCGTTAGAGTGAACACCGTTGGACTTAACCCCGATCAAGATATCTCCGACAACCATCTTGTCGTGCCTTGGAAGTACCTGGCTTCGCTCGACAGCGCCAAGTGCGGTCCCGGCCGCATCATACTCGCCGGGGGTATATATATCGGGCATCTCTGCAGTCTCGCCACCCACCAAGGCGCAACCAGCTTGTCGGCATCCTTCTGCCACTCCCTCAACAAATTCGGTAGCCTCTGCAATATCCAGCTTGCTTGTGGCATAATAATCCAGGAAGAGTAAGGATTCCGCACCCTGGGCGAGAAGATCGTTGACACTCATAGCAACAAGGTCGATGCCTGCATCAAAGTCAGTAACCCCAGTTCATGGAGATGAGGATGTCGAACATTCCTACTGTCGAATGTTTCCTCATCGCGCAAGCAATCTTGAGCTTGGTCCCCACGCCATCGATCCCTGCGATGAGGAGTGGGTCGTTGTATCCGGCAGCCTTCAGGTCAAAAATACCCCCGAACCCACCAATCTCCGCATCCGCACCTGGTCTTCGTGTGGATCGAACCGCATCTTTGATTCTTTGCACAAACTCGTTTCCAGCATCCACAGAGACACCAGCAGCCGCGTAAGTGAGGGGCACCACCTCTTGGCCTTTCTGTTTGAAAGCCCTGACCAAAAGTAAGTTTATTGTTTTGCTGGAATTTGTAAGTTCTCATACCTGTGTGCAATATCTTTGCGGTAGAACATATCCTGAAATCTGATAGTCTCGACACCTGCATATGCCTTTTTGACTGCATCTTCAAGAGTATCTGCAACTGCCGAAGCCGCGATTACTCGACCGCCAGTGCTGACAAGTTTTCCATCGTATAGCTCGGTTCCGGCATGGAATATCACGGTATCTGGTGAGCAGTCAAACAACAGTTAGAGTAGAATAGCCAATGAAAACAAACCCTTTCCAACTGGAGACAATGTTATTTCCTTCTTCTTCTCATAACTTCCAGGGTATCCACCAGCTGCCACTACGACAGTCGCAGAAAATTTGTCCTGAATTTGGATATCAACACTATCAAGATGCCCGTTGGCAGCTGCCAACATGACCTGCGCAAGGTCGGTGGATTCACTGAGAAGGGGAAGCACGGTTTGGGTTTCCGGGTCGCCAAAGCGGACATTGTACTCCAGAACTTTCGGTCCAGTTTTGGTCATCATCAGCCCAGTGAACAGCATTCCTCTAAATGGCATGCCTACGTGAGCTCAGTATCATGATGCAAACCCATCAGAGGATAAAACGTACCCTCCTGTCTCAGACCGTCTATTGTTGGCTTCAAGATGGTCTCATTGACAATTTTGATAACACTTTTAGGTGCAATGCGTGTAGGTGCATAGCAGCCCATTCCTCCAGTATTGGGCCCTTGATCTCCGTCGAATATGCGCTTGTGATCTTGGGCGGGCGGCAGCGACTTGATATTGAATCCGTCGCTGAAGGTCAGAATACTCAACTCGTCACCTTCCAAGAATTCTTCGATCACGACTTCGTTGCCTGACTCCACATCAGTATGGATACGGTGTAGCCCCAATATAAGCACATACCAGCCTCTCCAAATTCCTTTGCTACCATAATCTGCTTCAATGCCTCGTGTGCCTCATCCTTGCAAGTGGGGATAACAACACCTTTCCCGGCCGCTAGGCCGTCGGCTTTGATCACAATATTGTGATTGATGCTATCCAAATAGCTCTTTGCCTCCTCGTAGTCGCTGAAATTGCGGTATTCAGCGGTGGGAATGTTGTGGCGCCGCATGAAGTCCTTCGAGAACGCCTTCGAGCCCTCCATTTGAGCGGCTTTTTCGGATGGCCCAAAACACGGGATACCAACTATGTGCTGGTGAGATGTGGGTTCTTCGGAATGAAACGAATCTTCGAGGCATGAAAAGACGCTCAGGGCAAAATCGGATTGCTACCTTTCCGGAAATGTCGTTCAATTCCAGCGACGAGAGGTACTTCGGGCCCAGGAACAACGAGGTCGACCTGGTTGCCCTGTGCAAACTTCACCAGTTGCGTAAAGTCTGTGACCTCAATTTTTACGTTGGATACATTCTTGACCCCGTGCGCAGTGCCTCCATTACCTAGAGTTTTCCAATTACATTAGACAAAATCGCTGGGGTAGCTCCACAATCTGACAAACTGACCTGGAGCAACGTAAATGGCTTCCACGAGCGAAGATTGGGAGAGTTTCCATGCAAGAGCATGCTCTCTGCCTCCAGATCCAACAACGAGAATCTTCATTATTAGCGAGGTGAAAATTGAGAGCGTGGAGAAGAGAAGATGGATGGTGAAAAGAAGGAAAAAGTTACACTTTGGCGGGGTAGTGGGGCTACTCTTGGGTTAGCCCGTGCCAAGAGATCATCACAATGACCTATGTAGATACGGAGAAGTGCCATCTGACATCCATCATAACTTCTCCGAAAAGTGAGATCAAACGCTGCATCCTCAACTTACTGCAGGCTTAATCATGCCATCAAGAAACGTTGAAAAGACTCGCGAAAGGCTGCAGAAGAGGTTTGTACTGCACTAGTGATATCTTGCGCATGGCTGACACTTATATTGCAGAATTGAAGAAGGGCAGTACTACGAAGCGCACCAGCAACTCCGAGTCGTATCACAACGCTATATCAAAGTAGAGAGCTATGATTCCGCTATCGACATACTATATGCTGGTGCCCAGGCGCTTCTTAAGGCCTCCCAAGGCGGAAGCGGTGGTGACCTATGTTTGCTGTTGGTAGAAGTTTACAAGACCGCAAAGATGGCTCCCGACTCAGTGTCCAAGTGTAAGCACATTTCGCAGTACTGCTCAGTCAGTTGACTAACCACACCAGCGAGGTTGGTTGAACTTATTACCATGATGCCTCCCGAAGAGCCAAGTCGGAAACGATTTATCAATGAAAGCATAGCGTTTGGTTCCCTCAAAAACATTGCTGCCGCCTTGGCTGATAGAGTTCTAGCTGGACATCCAAGTTCGGTTCATTCCCCGCCGGTGATCCAGAACTACATCACTTCATAGGCAATCTATATTCTCAGGGTATTGACCATTCTTCTGATCTAGGAAAGCTTTATATGTGGCTAATCATTCTCCACTGTTACAGAGGACGACGTTTATGAAGCAGAGAGGCATCTGATCCTTGGAACAAAGGAGAGCGCCGATGTTTTGGCGCGTACTCTATACGAATGGTACAAGCAGGACGAGACACACACAGCTCCAACATACATCGCCCGAGCCGTTTTTAGTTATTTTCTCGTAGGGAACCTCCAAGAGGCGTCGCGCTCGTTGGATGTATTCATCCAGCAGCTAGTTCAAGACAACCCCGCGCTCGTGACACAAGAGGTCCAGTCCGCTTCGGCTGATATCCGAGTATTCCCCTCGCTTCCCTTGCTCAACTTCCTGAGCCTTCTACGGTTAGCGGTACAAACTGGTGGTGCCGACGTTTTCCGTAATCTCAAATCTCACTATGCTTCACAGCTTAGAGATGTTCAAGCTTGGGATGATGTACGTTTGTGATGTCAGCTTGATCCTAAGTGAAATTCTCACAAGTCTTTAGGCTCTTGAACAGATTGGCGAATTATACTTTGGTATTCAGGTCCGAAGACCGACCAACATATTGGACATGATGGGTAGCATGTTCGGTGGGGGTGCTCCCGAACGGCAGGCTCCGCAGATAACGGGGGGGTATGATTTGGATTGATGAATGGAGTCTAGTGAAAGGAAGCGTAACGTAGGTGATTATTAGTCTCGGGATGTTTGCCAGCATTTATTTTATGCCCGAGACAGGCGTCTGCCATTTTAGCATCAATTCATATCTCAGAGCGCAGGCATTGTACTCGTTTCCTCGAGGCGTTTCTGAAACTTTAAATGCCCTAAATTCACTTCGTCTATGATTATGGAAGGTATTCCGTAATAACCTACTATAGCAAAGAAAGACCTGTTTACCTGACACGTCTTCGATAACCGCTCTTACCGCCAGAAAACGCCAAGACTATGGCGCAAAGTGTTAGATCTGATCTGATCTGATTAGACTTCTGTCAGCATCTCAAACCCCCAAATTCTAAGCGTAGACTGGCTGTTTGACAGGCTGGTCCCAGCGAAGCTACACGTCAAGGTTCGATCTGCTCTCAATTACTCCGTTTGCTCTTTTCGCTCCTCCTACTCACCCTTACATTGTACAACGTTCGTAAGATCACTTAAATGGCTTCCGTATCAGAATCATCGTCCAGCAAAGGGAAATCAACAAACAGTTCGTCATCTGACGCGACCTATGAACTCCCATGGTATGCTTGACGATCTTCCTGATTGCAATAATAGTGTATATCCATGAAAGACGCTCAGTTCGCATTAACCATCGCGTCAGGGTTGAAAAATACAGACCGCAATTACTGGATGATATTGTCGGCAATAGCGAGACCGTCGAACGGTTAAAGATTATCGCCAAAGATGGAAACATGCCTCATGTAATCATATCTGGCATGCCAGGTATAGGGTTAGTGGACTCACCTGAGCTTTTGGACCGTCGATGAAGTTAATATGATTTCTTATCTAGCAAAACCACATCCATACTTTGCCTTGCCCGTGCTCTACTTGGAGATGCCTATAAGGAGGCCGTGCTAGAGCTGAACGCCTCGGATGAACGTGGTATCGACGTTGTCCGCAACCGCATCAAAGGTTTCGCACAGAAGAAAGTTACGCTACCACCGGGGCGTCAAAAGATTATCATACTGGATGAAGCCGATAGGTACCACTCTCAACCTGTGATTTGCTCCTCGCGTGGTTCACATACGTTTTCAGTATGACTGGTGGTGCTCAGCAAGCCCTTCGACGGACGATGGAAATCTACTCGTCCACAACCCGGTTCGCCTTTGCCTGCAATCAGTCTAATAAAATTATCGAGCCATTACAGTCGCGGTGCGCAATCCTTCGATATTCTAGATTAACAGACGAACAAGTTGTAAAGAGGCTCATGGAAATACTCGCATTGGAAAATGTTGAATACTCAGATGAGGGAATTGCGGCATTGGTTTTTACCGCCGAAGGAGATATGCGGCAGGCGATCAATAACCTACAGAGCACTGTTGCTGGTTTTGGTTTTGTGAGCGGAGAGAATGTCTTCAAAGTCGTTGACACACCACATCCGATTGCCGTTCAGGCAATGGTTAAAGCTTGCTACGAGGGAAAAATTGACGTTGCTCTGGAAAAACTCGAAGAATTGTGGGACAAGGGATATTCAGCAGTCGATGTTATTAGTACAATGTTCCGGGTTACAAAGACTGTTGATACGCTGAGTGAACATTCCAAACTCGAATTCATCAGAGTAAGTTCAATGTACAATGGCAGATGGGTGTCCTAACGTGTTGCAGGAGATTGGATTCACACATATGAGAATCCTTGAGGGTGTTTCCACGCTTCTGCAATTGAAGGGATGTGTCGCCAGGCTGTCGAAAATCAACATGCCTCCTCAGCTATACGCTGTGGGAAATTAATGAATATCATATTTACTTTCTAGAGGCGGTTTATGACGCTAGAATCTTTATAACGATATCTCACATTGTCAACACGTATTCACAGTATATACACATCAAATGGCAGAAACTAGAGCATTTGCCGATTCCGTCAATGGCCACAGTAACTTACAAAATCCCCAGGCTCCACCCAGCAACAAGATCCAGTACACGAACGATAGCCACCTTGGCCCGGCGATGCTGAGTCCAGGTGCTCCCATCCAGTTGCAAAATGTGTGAACTGCTACTACTGGCCAAATTGACCCTGTGCGTAGTAGAATAAACACTGCATACCATCCAAATATCGTAGTATAAGTGAACTGCACAGCTGAGATCATGACAGCATGCCCCAGACAACCCGGATAGTTCAAAAGGAACTCATAGGCGTGGTGAAAGTGAGCTGCGATGTTCCTCCGTTAGTTGTGAAAATGTTTCGGAAACTCTGGAGACACACCGATCCCGAACACCAATGGCGTCAAAAATATAATGGCGGTAGGGGACACTCCGGCAACAACTTGCAAAGGTACCATGCAGGCACGAAATACTATCTCCTCTGTGAGAGGCGCCTAAAATAAACAAATATGAATTTAGCAAATTACCAAACTTTGTCTAATGCTCAGGTCGGATGGAGAGAGCGGCGGGATAAGACGCACAATCACATAGTTTCTCCATCCTATCCAGCTCGCGCCGCCAGATACAATTCCTCCCTCACCAGCGACAGCTCCAGACAGCAGTCGTTCCAAAATTGGGCCCGCAAATAAAACAGACGTGAGTAGCAACGCCCGGGCAATATCCAATGCGGACTGGGGTGTAATGTGACCAAAGCCCATGAACGAGAGTGTCTTCCACCAATTATTCCGAGTCCAGAAGAACAGCATGCCAGAAGTTCCAAGGACACAGAGCATTGTAATTATTGTGGCAGCACGTACTCGCGCCCGGATAACGAACGGAGAGTTGCGGTTTAGTCCTGGTCTCGGGCGCGTGATAGGACTGAAATAAATCACACCGACATAGAGCAGGGTGTATAGTATACAGGCTGAGGTTGCAGCTGCTGGAGAAAGGACAGGATTCCTATCTGGTCATAGACATTGAAACACTTGATCAGAACAAAGGGTGGCGACAATCGTCAGGGGTGAAAATGAACACATACCACGATTCATAGATGTCATATCTGGGGAGGCGCGTGGTATTGAAAGGCGCGCGGTGGTGGCGAGCGGGCTACTTATTCACGGTCAACACAAACCATTTGGTGCACTCTGGTGGTGCTTAAGTACGTACTTCATGCAGATGACGGAATTCGTCTGTTCGCTTGATTCATCTACATAGATTTCACCAAGCGAATGATGCTTATTATTACATCACTTACTGAATAATTAGTAGTATCTATCTGGTGTTTCAGATCTATGGTTGAGTATCTCCATCCGAAATAGGTGATAGTATCTATCTGGTGTTTCAGATCTATGGTTGAGTATCTCCATCCGAAATAGGTGATATAAATTCTTTTGTGTGGTGGGTGCCGTTGCCCTACGCTTGTGTCGAGAAAGGTAGAGTACAGTGTCCAAGTATTTCTACGTGTTTGAGACTTTGAGTGCTACATGAAATACCGGCAGGGTCTGGGTGATTATTGGCCATGAACAACCTTCTTGCTGCACGTTCCAAGGCTCCAACGCCGACTGTGTCTCTTCGTACATCAGTAATCAGTACCAATGTGGTCCTTGCATTCACGCACTACTGAGAACCGGTACTATTTTGGCGGCCAGCAGAGTACCTGTACTCTATATTCGCTGCGAGTTTGTTCACTCAGTCCGCATTTGCATGATCTGGTACTGAAAAGGAGGACGTACATAGTAGGGGTGGCTTTGGAAACGATATGTACCTCTCTACGCCCCAGGACCCTCTCCTGTCGACGAAAATAATTCCGACGCTCTCTTTCAGTTTACGACCTCCGTCCGTCCGTCGCTCATTTACGCTCGCTCGCTCGCTGTCTGTCGTTATTGTCGCTCTCATTCTTTACTACCTTGATTTTTCTGCAATAATTCCTTTCGTTTCGAAATTTGTTTACCTCTCACATTCGTTTCAATTCAGTCCTTCTCGACGCTCATTTTGACGCATTAAATTTCTATGCCTCGCTGCAGTTAATTACCCCCAGGATTCGCATGGCTTCTTCTTCTCGTCGTGCACTACACCAGCGCTCGGATTCCGACACCAATGTCCAGGCAAGCGCTACGGTTTCACAAAAGCCCTCTGACGTCTCATTGTTACTCTCACGGTCGTCTACAGCCTCAACTCGAAATTCGAAACAGCACAAATCACAGAATAGCTTTCACAGTTCTACCACTGGCACTGCCTCGAGGTCCAACACGGTTAGGTCAGCGGCCTCGCTGGATAGTCTTCCCCCCGTCCCGCCCCTGCGAATTCAGAAGCAGCGAACCTCATCATTTGGAAACCCCCGCAAACCGGATGTTGCGACAAATGATTACGCGCTGGAGGATGCCGATGTGGCAGGGTCATATACCAATAGCGAGCAACCACAAAACCCAAAGACCCCTCCCTTGGCTTCCTCCCTTCCGCGCTCGATCTTGAAAAGACCCTCGAAGGCTGCACTTCCACCATATACCGAAGACGATTATCGATACAAATCCAGTGCATGGACCAGAAACCGCGCATTAGATCTTGTACCCGACCACGCTCGCATGCATGCACAAACTTTGCGACTGGTTAACCCTGTTGAGACCGGTCATTCAGACCACGATGGAGAAGAAAGGACTGATGTTGTGGCGGAATCATCTGCACAAGGCCGGTTGCATGTGGATACTCGCATGAGATCTGAGTCCCACGGTGTGAGTGATACGTCGAGTCCGAGTTCCGGACGGCCTATAACCCCGCTTCAGCCTTCCACTATACCAGCGTGGGCGAGGTTCGCTAACATTCCTCTACTTGCGCTGCCGCCCACTGGCTAATCCTGCCTGTGTAGATATTTCTATGGTAAAAAGGGAGGTCGAACAAGTGTCATCGGGCCCCAGACCACAGGGCCTGCGAACGAACAGATTGGTATCGCTGTGTCTAGCCCAGAGCAGCGCCGCCCGGGAACGTCCGGAACCATGTCAATATCAGAGATTCCGCGCTATTTTCTTAGGGCGCAACGGCCAAGAGACCCAGATACAACAACATTATGGTCATTGCCACATCTGGACCACAGTCCTGGCTCTCGAACCGAGACTTTTGACCGCCAGATTGTTCTGTTCTGTTTGGGCTTTGTACTCCCGCTTTTCTGGTTTATTGCGGCTGTCCTTCCACTTCCACGGGAACTTCCATCGTGGCACGGAGATCCTGAGGCACAGGGTTGGAATTTCGCCGTACCGAAAAAAGCCAGGCAAGCCGAAATGGCTTATGAAAGACGTTACGAAAATGCGCAGTGGTGGCGTCGAGTCAATCGGATAATGTCAGTAGTTGGAGTAATGATTATTGGAGCTGCTATAGCGCTGGCAGCAGTTACATCATCTCATGTTCTATGATATGATGAGGCTTTTGTTTCGATTTATTTCAGATTTGTATTATGAGATTTTGCTCACCTGGATGATTAAGTATTTATGATTACACGCCTACAATCAGCACAATGGCTCATTGATGCAGTACGAATGCATATGTCACTGCTGTGTTTCTGTTGAAGGGGGAATGGTTTATGCCGACACTTCTCTGTATATATATTTTGATCTTTTGGAATGGTTTTGCATCTAACGGAGCGTGAATTTACAATGATCGGACGTTTTAGGTTTTGGATTTTGGATTTTCAGCTTGAGAGTTCATGCATGAAGATTTTTCCTGGTATATTGACTGGAGTTTTGGAAACTGGAATTGGCCTGGATACTTTATGGGAGCTTGCTGGGGTTGGAAAAGGCTTCTGTCAGTCCTCTCCCCTTTAACACTAAAATACTGACAACATAATTCCCTAAAACTACTAAGTATCTATGAAGTATCTACTGATGGGACATAGTTGGAGTCCACATGCGGATACGCCACGTACGGTGAACGGATGGTACGAGGAGGGGAGACGATGAAGAAGGCATGCTTAAGCAGGGTGGTGCAGTCGGGGGAATAGGATGAACGGCTGAGGTATACAGAGCTCACCTAGACCCCAACTATAACGCCTAAATAGTCCACCGAGTAGCGTGGTACATCATGGGGTGAGTTCTGGGCTTAGGATTTTTGATTTAACCTTGAGTTGTATTGAGAGATTGTAACCAAAACCCCCTAGAATTTTTGGGTGAGCTGGAAACAAGGGAAGATACTTTAGTACTTGGTTGACGTGCCAAGCCACTCCCAAAAACCTGCCTATTGGGTGAAATTGCTATTCCTAATATAACAATATCGTGCCATTAACTACTTAAGTACTTAGTATGTACCCTTTGTTGTGTGCAATGGATATTGAAACGGATTATGCAGTGGGCAGTTTATACGATGACTCGTTACTGCTCTCGTGACCAGATTTTCGCTGAGCTTGCAAGACTGTTTTTCGACTACATCAGTACTCTAGAGTCTGCAGGTCGAATTAAGGTTAGCTGAGAGCCCTGCATTTAGAGTACAGCCCTGAAGCCTTGGCAATGACTTCCACGTCCACCTCGAAACTGTACTGAGTAACCCTGTGGAAAATCAACCGGCCCTAGGCTATCGTGTATCTAGGGCCAGGTGCAATTTTATTGGATTCAGGGGAATGGATTATTCAAGTAGCGGTTACCGTCGTACCTAGCTAACTGCGGACTCTTTGGTGGGGTTGAAAAGTTGGCAGTATACAATTGTATAGCAGCAAGCAACTCCCATCCCTGAATACTGCTCCCGTTCAAGATACAAGCTTATACCTGATATATGGAATTGACCAAGCAATAGTTTGAATTGCCCGGTCAATGCCATTGGTTCTCGTATTGTACGTTAAGTGAAGGTGCTTAGGTTTCCCCGTTGTCGATGTAATAATCAGGACCGGGTTGTCATTCCAATTGCGCTGTCTCGAGTTTAAATGCAAACAATACCCAATGCTGTGTATCTAACATTTACTTACTCAAGTACTCGCTACCTACCTCTTAGTAGGAACAATTAGTTAGTAGAACAAGGAAAGTACCGGTTCTTGCGGCCAAAGACAACTTTGTTTAATGTGTCCTGCTCACCGTACTCAACCAAATCCTCCTATCACCTTTCAGTCACTATCTTTCTTCTCCATCATCCGCTTTTCATTCTTTCTTCTTCCTTTGGGCAAGGTACGGAAGCCGTCATCGACGTTTTGCTACTGCCATCCTTTCTGATTTCTGTTACCAATTCAACCAACCACCACGATATGGAGGAAACCGCTTCCTACTGCTCCGGTTCGCCGGAAAGAACGGCAGTTTACACACCCGTTAATCGCTCAACCGAGGACTGTTACACTCAAGTCATGAGCCAATCGCCGTACTTACTGGGTGATGGCTTCGGATATGAGTTCGATGATGTTGACCATCCTCTCAATCACCACATTCGTCAGGCCATAGCGCCTAATTTTCAGTCTGCTAAACTCGGTCTTGGTCTCAGTCCATTGCATGATACTATTACCAAAACATACGAACAGCAATACAAGGGCTTCCATTCGTTTGAATGGAATTGCAATAAAGCTCAGCCCCCTCGGGATCTTGAAGATTGGACAGCAGCCTCAACTCGGTTTTTGAAACTGGCGGGCATTAACCCATCCATCTCCAGTACCGCATTGTTCAGCTACCTCCATGATGTCGGTGACGTTCAAGATTATAATACCGCAAGATTGCGGTCAGAAGGCGTCTGTATTGTATCTTACTTCGATTTGAGGGATGCAATTGCAGCGTACATCAAAATCAAAACTGACCAAGACTGGACCATCCAGTATTGTTCGCAAGCATATTACTCCGTGGTAAGTCATTCGTCTCTTGTCATAGGTCGGATTTTGTAGGATCAGCAACTAGTCCAAGGTCGTCGTCTCCTCAGTATTGATTGCTGATCGGCTTGCTAGCTGGTTTCCAACGAGGGCAATTATTTCTCCAATTTGGAGGTATCGGAAATTATTTGTGCCATTATATCAGGTCCACAACATTCGAATGCTGCGCCGGTGCTCTATAATTGCTTGCATGATTTTGGGACTATCTTCAAGTTCACAGCTCTTAGGAATGCTAGACTACCGACGTTCTTGGTATCATTTCGCTGTCATCAGACTGCCTCCGATTTGGTTGATATTTTAGACGGCCAGTATCTGATGGTACAGTACTTGAATATCATTTTGGGCCGCATTCTGACATACATCACAACAGGGATTTCACTTGACAGTTGCTCTTTTCGATAGGGAGCCATCCTCCCGCTTTTCTACTCCCGAGGCGTACCATTGCAGCACCGGCGAGTTAACACATCATCAGGGCTGTCAAGATATTTGGTCGCCTCACCCAATACGCCCACGATTAGACACGCCATTTACCTCAATTGGCCTTTCCCCGCTGTCGGAACGAGAGAGTCCGAACTTTGATGCCGATCCTACATCAAATAGCCTCTTTTCGGGGATCTATTCGTGCTCACGCAGCGATATGACCCGTGACTCCCTTGCAGAAACGTTTAGCTACGATAAGGCGGGATGGGAACTTCAGGCACAAGAACGACTGCATCCTGCTGCAACTGAGGTCTCTACCCAACATTCTCCTTGCTGGAGCGCTCATTCCCGGTGTGTACATTCGGCGGAAGGATCGAGCCAGAAGGACTCTTCCTCCGCATTGGGGTGTGACAAGACTTCCAGTCAAATTGCCGTCCCGGGAAAGAACATCATTGATCTTGACCGCATAGCCCGGGGATTGGATACCCGAACTACTGTCATGCTAAGAAATATTCCCAATAAAGTAGACCAACAAACCTTGAAGGAGTACATCGACGAGACTAGCAGAGGACTTTATAACTTTCTCTATCTGCGCATTGGTAGGCCATATAGAAGTTTTCAGCTTTCAATGATACTAATAATTCCATGCAGATTTTCGTAACATTTGCAAGTACGTCGTTGTTGAATGCCTAGAAGGGTTTACGTACTAAATTATACGTCACAGTGTTGGCTATGCATTCATCAACTTTCTTGATGTATTCTCCCAAATCTGCTATACTTCAGAAATCAAAACTAATACTACTTCAGCCCTTAGATATCATCAGCGTCTGTACCCTGCTTAGGAATATGACGGAGTAACTACATCTGACATTTCATAGTTTGTGAAAACTAAATCAGGAACCCGATGGAATAAATTCAATTCAGAGAAAGTGCTTGATGTTACATATGCCAGTTAGTTTATCCAACACACAATTACCCTCTCTGCCCGAAATTCTTACCAATCTATTTGGACAGATATTCAAGGCATTGACCAGCTCGTCGAAAAATTCCGCAACAGTTCCGTCATGGACCAAGATCCGGCTTATAGGCCCAAGGTATCGGCTCTGACTGCGCATTATTGTGCACGTGCTGACTTCTGCGGTTCTATCGTAGCTGTTCTACTCCTCAGGTCCACTTGCCGGTAAGCACACTGCTTTACAAGTGCAGGCATATACTCGTACTGATGAATTATTCAAAGGGACTGAAATGGAGTTTCCTGCAGCAAACAACATTTTGAAAAAGTGCAGAAGTATCTCGGCCGCTCAGCAGATTGGTAGGTCTCCTCCGGAAATATCTGAGCACATTGCTTACGTCTATCTACTGCTAGGACTCTTTGCCCCAAAGCTGTCTGCTGCAAGCAAAGGCATTTGGCGTAAGCGCGACTAGTTACCAAAACGATCGCGAAATCCTAACATTGGACACCGGATAAATTTGATTTTCGTTCAGAAGATAGTTGCATTTTGGCATCTTGAGGTGTTTTTAGTTTCTCTCTCCTTGGAATTCTGTTGTTTTTGAGGCTGGCAATGGTCGATGGTAATCCTGTGATTGGACATGCGTTTGGCGTACAATTTATTGCTGGATTGAAAAAGTTGATTGACTGCATGTGCCCTTTGGCACTCACTTTTGAGGGAACGAGAGATAGACACCACATAGTAGTATTATAGTATCAAAAAGAAACAACATGGGTCGATATCTGCTCCGTCTCCCAGCATAGACTTCGTAAGTTCTGCGTTTCCTTGCCTATCTGTAGTATTGGCCATGTGGATCCGAATATAATATAAGTCTAAAGGTGACACATACCCACCACTACTACCTCGTACTTTCATCCTTTTGTCTGTCATAAAGCCGAATACTGAACAAGTATTTGTTTCATTCACCTCTTCAATCAAGGAAATTTTCGGATCGCCATTTGACAAAGGAGGACGACAGAAAACTTGGGCCATCCGTCTTAGAGACTTCGATGACTGAAGAGTTTTCTCTGTGCCTAATTAACCAAACACCATCATCGACAATGTTCTCTGATAGCCACTTCAGGGCCGACGCAGTGAAATCAATTGAAAACTTTCCATCCCAAAGGTTTCTTCCGCTCCTTTTTGCAATCGTCGGTATCGTCTGGGTATCAAATTCCTTCACATTCCTCAACATGCCGTCATCATCCCTGAAGCCCACAATTATCCTCCCAACACCGAGAAGGAATGACTGGCTCCACATCCTTTGGAGCTTTCGCTCGAAGGCAACTTCGTCTCGTGAGGTGATGATTTCCTTTGATGTCTTTAGCTCGACATAATTGATAGAGGGTTCTTCCGGGATTCTTTGGTCCCAGACTGTAAATTTTTTCATGTTAGTATCGTTGATTTTTCTGATTAGCGATAACCAGACGCTGGCGAAGAATAGTTTTAAGTCGTACCAGCATCTACCTCACCACCTAAAATCAATCTTGCCTCTCCAATACCCGTTTTCACAATCGAACAAAACTGCGCTTCGTTGCTGACCACCTCCTTGGGTCTTGCTTCAATAATATCCCTTGAACACTCATCCCAAGTTTTTGGGAGGGTGCCTAATGTCTCGAATTTGTATCCTGCGTTAACTTAGCGCAAGAAACTCAGACGCCGCATGCCAAATATACCCCAGAAACTCATAATGTCTTGACGCCGGCTACTGCTACCACGAGTGGCCATCTTGTACTTGTGGTTTTCTTCTATAAAACTGGGAGGAGCTCAGATAAGGTTCAACAAGGTACGAAGCTTTAAGGAGCACATACATGGTACCCTGATGTGTTCAGCACTGGTACTACCAATAGGAATTACAGTGCTCACCTGGAATTTTGTGGCATTCATTTCAAAACTATGCAAACGGGGACTGTTTAGTACAACGGCTTACTATGAAATGGCATGATATAATCAAATACTGACCCATTTCGCATATCAAATGGCAGTGACATGATCTACACACTGGCATATTAGTCACTAATTCTAGTTGAACATTTGCACCCTAGATCAACTGACCTTCGTCATCATTCCCCTCCATGTGATAATGTCCGCCATGCACTTCTTCCCTGTCGTGAGTTCCAGTTCACATATAGCTTCCAACAGGCCATCAAGGTGTTCATCTATTGAGTCGTCGTGTTTGATGAATGTTTCAAAACCACTCGAGAGGTCTGTATCCAATTCAGGATTATAAAAGTACCGCAAAGACGAGGCGTCAAGTTTAAGCTTATGTTGGTCATCGTAACTGAAGCAAGTTATTTCCTATATATTCCACTATGTAAGGATATGAATAAACGCGATCACGGAGTTTGGCAGAAAACCTGAGGTTTGCGGATCGCAGAGCCGAGGTCGGCAAATCTTTGGAGCGGCTCTAGTTGAAATACAGCAGTCGTCATAGAGTTTGAGCTTTTTACGTCTACAGGACTTACTATAACGAATGAATCTTAGGGGTTGGTTAATCACCACAACTGAGAACCCCCGGATATCCTCGGCCGGGTAAAATCCTGATAAGCATGATTTAGTATCGTTTGACGAGTGCTTTGCTATGCTTCCATTTATGTACCACCTCAATTGAGTATTGTAGTTGGAGTCCCGAAACTCATGTTATCTAGCACTTCTTATTTATCCCAGAAGCCGCCAATTCCTCTCAGGGCGGATAAGTCATACCGGAAACCTCAGATACTGTACCAAGCATTGAGATACGAATGGAGCGGCCAGAATGCCCTTTTTATGTTCGAACAGAGCCAAAAGTGACATGCCAAATACTAGAATGCACGAGGCATGACAAGAAGGATGGTGCAGTGGCCTTAAGGAACTTAAGACTATGCTGGACATTTTACTGGGACTTTCGATTTTGTTGCTGACTAATTTTTTCGAGTGATCATCTATGCCTGGACACTCAAAATCTGATACGAAATGTCAAGAATACGAGTGATTATTGGTGATGCCAAACAATATGCCAAGCCATTGAGTGACAGTTGGTGACCTATCATTCTGAGTCAAGTGGTGAAATGCCAACAGTCCGGATGGTTCCTGTCTGAGTTGGGGTTCAGTACGGTCAGGTCCGCACCTGGACCATTAGCATCATTGCCGTGAATATCTGAGCTACAGTAATAGATAATAGATTTCCATGAGGTAGTTATTTTCTAACCAAGGGATTTGGCTGCCCATCTGCTGGCAATAAGATGCTTAGAATTGTGTCAGGCCCTTAATTTGTACATAGATTACACCTTAAGACCATCTCTGAGCGTTATGGTGAAGCTCCCTAGTGTGAAATGTGGTACGTGAGTGACGCCTAGTGAATCTTGCTTCTTTTAATGTTGATCTTTAGGAACAGGAATTGAGGACTTTTTGTGACGCTTATTGGGCGTCTTAAACAGCCGTATCACATGTTGGAATTTATATTCCAGTGGAAATTGTTTCTTTGTTCGTTGCATAAGTACTTATTCTACACATCTGTACTAGGGTTAGGGGTCAGTAATCTATTCAGCTGGAAGCAGAATGAGGCTCTTGTGCATCTTGTTGACTGTTGCTACACTGACCACCACTCGCTTCCATCCTCCTACCTGGACTCCCTACCTACTAGTACGTGGTAGGTAGCGTAGTCCTCAACGGCATTCGTCTGAAGGAGACCACTACTCCACTACTACCCATCAACCTTCTCGCTCTTTCTCTACGTTACTCTAGCAAGCCGAGTACACCTCTCCTCCGCGGTCTCTATTCCTTAGGACATTTAAAGGGCTAACCGGCTACTCTTCTATCAACACTGTTGCTGTGCGCCGGCAATGCATCTCGAATTTCGCTGATCGCCCTCACCCCAGCACTCTAAACTCTTCGCGACTGCTGTCGATACAAATCCATTGTGTCGTATCCATCATGTCTGCTTCTACTGCCACCACCATCACCAGAGAAAATGCTGCCTCTCTCATCCGTTTCGTGAATAGCAGTCTCATAGTACGCCAGCTTCAGACTGTGTTGAAACTTGAAGGGCAACCTACGAGCGGACTGAAAGCTCCGTTGCAAAAGCGGTTGACTAACCGCAAGTTTCCTTTCGTCCTAAACGCCTCACGCAAACACTGATACTACCTAGACATCGAAACCATCGTCAAGAACAATGATGTGCAAGCTTTTGAGCGGGTGAAGAACCATGTTTACAACCCGGATGCTCCTCATGCGCCCGCAAGAGCGGTCTCTGGCTCCAGCTACCCGCCCTTTTCCAATGGGTATTCTCCTACGCCCGCGGGCCGTACCAACCCGCCGACCTACACCCCCGCAAGTGGTTCATTTGCTCTCACAAGTCATACCCCTCCTTTCTTCCAGCCATGTTGAACCGAATATCCTGACTAACGTAATGTTCATCAAGATTTATCACGGATCTTCTTCAAAGAGAGCCCATTTTATATGATAATAGCTTCCCTGAGTGATCATGCGAAGTGTCCTGGTGTGTGCATCCTTGGAAACCCTCCTTAGACAATATGCTTACGGCTGGCCGTATAGTAATGTCAACACATCGGAACACAGTCACGACAGTCGTCACTTTGACCCAGGTGCAAGTACAGCAATTGAACAGTGACAGATCCTATCGCTGCATGGTGTACTGTGCAGCTATCGAAGCACTCCAAGGGTTCACCAGGGATACCGATATCTCATTCCCGCACCAAGTGGAACTTCGTGTCAACGATACCGTTGTAACTGGCTTGAATCTAAGGGGTCTGAAGAATAAACCAGGATCCACCCGGCCAGCAGATATCACCGACAAACTAAACATAAGAGCAAACTATCGTAATGAGATTGGCCTTACTTATGCCCAGACACAGAAGGTCGGTTGACTCTTTCAATTGGACGATCCAAGCTTGCCGTTGACTAACAAGGTCAACAAGGAGTTTGCATTCATCGTTAACTTGGTCAAGACCGAGACCGTAGATGACCTGGTACGGGAGCTGCGAAAAGGTGGTAGGGCTATTGCCAAAGAAACGGTGATTGCAGACAGTATATCCACCACCTCGTCAACATTGTTTTCCAGCATTCATAACTAACTGTTGGCATCCAGTGGTTAAGAAGAATGAGGACGCTGACCTCGTTGCGACATCCGCTATCATGTCACTGAAATGTCCCTTATCAACATTGCGGATCGATTTGCCTCTCCGTTCATCATTTTGCACGCACGTGCAGTGCTTTGATGCTACGTCGTTTTTGCAGCTACAGCAACAAGCTCCGGTAGGGTATCACGGTCCAGGTTAGATTGTAGCTTGTTCCTCTAACATCAAGCAGACCTGGACGTGCCCTACATGCAACAAAAGTATCTCATTTAAGCAGCTTGTTATCGATCGGTAAATTAACTCTACCTCTAGTGCAGGATTCATGCTGATGAAGAGCTATTTTAGATACTTTGAGGACATTCTAGAATCTACGCCTCGAACCGTAGAATCGGTCACTATTGACGCAGATGGTCAATGGTCTGTAGCTGTGGAAGCTTCCAACTCTCCCATGCCGGAGAGTTCTGATGACGAGGGTGGTGGTAATGTGAAGAGAGAAATTGTCGACCTCGAGGATGGCCTTCCAGAGCGCAGTTTCCCGCTTTCCCTCACAACTCCTGTGACTCCCAACATTAGGGAAGAGTCTGTCCCAGCTGGTAGATTGAGCACCAAGCGTCCAGTCTCCCAAATTATTGATTTAACTTTGAGTGACGACGACGAACCTCCTCGCCCGACCAAGCGGAACACGGCGCTTCCGACTCCTTCAAGTATGGGATCAGGGCCTGGATACTCAGCGAATGGATATTCACCGGTAGGGACTCCGCAACCCTACCCTCATGGTTACCTGGACTTTCCATATAGTGGTGGGTATAATTAATTTCCGTTTCTAATTTTTTTCATTTACAGTGACATTTCTTTTCAAACTTTGTTTTGCGCGTTATATCTTCTTGGCCTCAGATCAATTCCGAAGGGATGTTCTTAGACAGTCTTGCTATGTTTGTTACCCCCGTTTTAGCACTTTGGCCTCAGGTTGTATCCATTTTATTATTCTTGGTCTTGTTTGCTGGTGTAAAAGGTTACTCGGAGTCATTGGGGGTTTTGATTTTGTTGATTTTCCCGCCGTGGTATCATCTCCTTTGTCTTCACGGGGTTGTGAGACGACCAACCTTCCGAAGTGCGTATTTACTTTGTATTCGGCCACTTGGAACCATCCATCTAATTCAGATGGCTCGAATATCATAAAATCTGGATAGGTATATTGGATCTTACTGGGCAACTAAAATTATACTAGTACAATCTAAAGTAACAATAGGTATTAAGGTGCGATTTTCGTGCTGATGAGTCTCCCACTAAACGAGCCCTGGCATTTCCACCTCCCCCATGAGAATAATTACCTGGTATTTCTGGGGTTGCCCGTTCACAATACCACCAATAATTATCCTATATTACGGTACGTAATAGCCATGTCTGGAAAGGGTCTCTGAATATATGTCGAACTTCCCGATAACCTTTGCTTAATCAAAAATATAAGACAAAAGTCCGAGACACCCCCCAAGTTGGGCTAGCGGGAAATTACTTATCAGACGTTCAGAACGCAATACTACCCATAACGAAGGAATATGGTGGCCCCAGACCGCTACTAGTGTTGCTCTAGTACGAGATTAATAATAATAGAGATAGGAAAAGATGATTGGGATATCGATGAAACAAATGCCCTGCGTTCAAGAAAATCAAGGTCGAAAACCCCGCTCCCTCCCAAAAAAGAGGCCAACTCCTCCCCAAAGCTCGAATATCTGACCCTTAACACAAGGAAAGAGAGTGCGGGAACGGAAAAAATAACCAAAAGAAGTTCAGCGACTAAGAGAATCCAAGGTACTCTTATTTGTGAGTACAATGACACATCGCTTGATTAGAGAGAGCTTCGTCTGTTGCCACCGTAGATTGAAAACCCCATTGCGTGGAAATAGCTCATGAAAAGAAAACGGCCCTTGGATCTACCATAGAAAAAAAAGGTCAGAATCAGAATTTTTTTTCAGCTCAGCTCAACACGCACAGGGGAGAGGACGAAGGAAAACCCATACCGGTAGGTCTCCCATCTGCCCCGATACCATTCTTTGCGAACTTCTGCTCCGTGAATATCCGCCGTGCTTCATCAAAATCTACTCCACGCCGCTTCATGATGTTAAGGACCTCTTTCTTTGCCGCCATGTCTAAGCCCGACCGGGAGTCACCGGATTCGATGTTGCCGGCGAGAGAGAAGGCATCCGAACTACCCGCACGCCGTGATATTAGAAACTGATGGTCCGAAAGGGGGGAGTGCGGAAGGTACAGTACCTTAGACCGGCTTCGAGATCGTCTTGAAAGTTGGAGGGTCGTAGGCGCTCATAGGCATTTTGGGGTAGGACGTTCTCGAGGATAGGTATCCACTGGTTTCGATAGACGTATAGTCCTGAGAAAGGCGTCCTATCAGTATATGTGCCTTCTGAGAGGGAAGAGTGGCGCTGATATACCAGTTGCGAATGCTATTAATACCAGGGCGTAGGACCATAACATATAGCGATCGGTTAGGGCCATAGCTGAAGCGGAGGATCAAAAATATGGAAAAGGAAAAGGAAAGGAACGGAATGGAAAGTAGTAAAAGTGGAAGAGAACGTGAGGCAGATAACTACGACGAGTTTGCGTTGGAGGTTGTGTTGAAGAAAAAAATTACAGAAGTTGGATGTTGGATGGATGTTTGGTCGTTCTAGTGTGCCCACTCCACCGGCTGCTGCTCAAGTGGTGATAGTTGACGGGTGACGTGCGATAGCCGCTAGGATCGAGGCGGAGCGCATGACATGACGAATCGTGTTGGTTAGCGAGCCCTAACTAATCTCCAAAATTAGACCTTCCGCAAAAGCCCCTACTTAGGAAGTACCTAGGAAGGTACTCCGCTTTCTTCTGGCATTCGGTAGAGGAGAATAGAATGAGTGCTACGGGCATTTGAATGGCAATACTTTTCTCTGACGTTCGATCTGGGTTTATAGACAGAAGCTGGAATAAAAGATAGAGCTTCATGAAAACGACACATTCAACTGATCGCATTCTACACAATTACTAGTGAGTACATCCGGGCCTTCCAATTGTAAGAGGAATCGTGGGAAACCAATGTTGCAGTTGGTTTGTACCCAGTCGACTCGTAAGCTCACTCCTCACTAGGGTCTGGGGATCGAGTCGTACAGGGGGTATTTGTTAGGGCGTTCGATCCAGTGACCTAGAGCTTTTTTTGAGAACGATAATACCGTATTCTATAGAGCACACACTTCATACATTATCCTAGAAATACTGCTGCCATGTGTCGTAGAGTCAATATGTACTTATGAAAGCTGTACTTAAAGGTACCTAGTGCTTAAAGGTACCTAGTGCTTAAAGGTGGCTCCGCGGCTTGTGTTCCACTGCTGCTGCTGTAAAGCCCTAGGTCGTGCGTCTGTGGTCGTCACTCAAATTCACACAACTCACAGAAACTCCAACACCTCAAAGAAACTATCCCCAAACGTTAGGCTAACGTAAACCCATCAATCCAAAGTAAGTGCACCCAAACAAGTTGAACAAAGCAAATCAGTCTCTGCGATAGAACAAATCGCTGACAAACCCCTTCATCCAGCTTCTGCCAATATGTCTAACTATAGCTCCGACCTCTTCTGGGAATTGACCCGTAACCGTTCCTCAGTATACTTTCCACGTCTTCGGAGGAAGCCTGCGATTGACTTGGAAACCAGTACATCGTGAAGCGCGGCCATGGAACGTCCAAGGTTATCTTCTCCAAGGAGCCCTTGAACTTGACCAACAAGCACACCCGCAAGGTATCTGAACGAAAAGCTTCTTCGGGGAACATGTTTAGGGATGCAGCTCGCTGACCGATTCCCAGCAATCCGGACTCGTCAATGAGCAGGTGAGGAATAGTTCGCTGCTGGAATGGTGGTACCAGCGGATTGCCTGACTTGGGGAAACGCAGGCTATCGGTATCCAGCCTGGCACTGAGCGTGGTGTTGTCTGTATGTGTCTCTGCGGGGGGAAGGCTTGCAAATTATCAATACCCTGACAATGCGTATAGTGATTACCAAGACCAGCAACGAAAAGAATGGCAACAAGCCCGCCGCCCTCTTCAACAATGTCGAGCTTAAGAAACACAGCCGCAAGGTTTACGGTGCTATTGTCAACTCTACCACCAAGCACTACTACCGCCCTGATCTCCGCCAGGTACGTATCCCCTCTTATCACCCTTGAGCCCCGAGCACCGCCGGTAACGCAACGTCACCGTAGGATGCTGTTTCGCGCGCCTCGGCAATCCTCTACTCCCAGAGGGCCAAGAAGCCCACCCCCGAGACGAAGCCGCGTGGATCCAAGGCCAAAAAGGCTGCTGCGGCGGAAGCTTAGATGAATGGGGGGGGGAAATCTATAGTCTGTAGACATCCGTACGTTAGATACGGAACCCGAGAATTAAAAGAGCTCGCTCGATTGAGCAAGATAGTCGGAACTTTGTGCTTTGAACTGAGAAGGTGTGTCGGTCAATTGGGGGTTGCTTCGGAGAGCACTGAAGTACTTAGCTTGGTAGCTGTTATTAATTATTCCGAGCACGAAGGATTGACATGTGCAACGAACTGCAGCATTGGGGCCCAGTGAATGAGCGTTGAGCACAAAACAAGCGCCGTCTGGCCGAGCCGGTCGGATCAAGCCGGGAAATGGTGCTCCTGGAATCTCCGACCCGGGGAAGCTTGGTCATAGCCGGAGAGCCTCGGCGGTTGGACGGGATTGGTTCATACCTTGGAGACTTGAGGCTGCGCTGGCTGCTGTTTGTTGGTGGGGGGCAGCATGGGCGAAAGTGGCATGATTGATTTGTAAAAGGTTGTATCATGTCGACATCACGAAACCCATGCAAACTTCTCACTTGTAGCTGGGGTGGGATGCGATGCGATGCGATGGACAGTGGATGGGGGGATGGGATGTGTACCAGCCAGTCTGCTCGGTACAGCACCGGATCTGCGGAATATTTATGAACTGTCGAGCTCTGCGAGTCGGAATTACTGCTGGTCCTAGCACTCGGAGCGTATAGTACTCTACAGCCGGGCGGAAGCGTGTCTGTATTCCGACCAGCGCCACTGTGCTGAATCGTCGTCCATTGTACCTGTCTCGCTTTGAGCCGGCGAAGGGCAGAGTTTGCCCGAGTTGAGAGAATATCAAAAAGATCCCTGTAACCCCTCCTCCTCTCCCCGCCAACACTTGCCCACCCCACCACGAACTTGCAAACAAGCGCAACAAATATCGTCTGCTCCTCCTCCTCCTCTTCGCCTCCTCACCTCCTCTTACTGCTCCACCTCCTCTTCCCACAAACACCCTCGATCTCACGCCATATAACTTTACTGTCATCACGCTAGACATAGACCATCCTCACCCTCACCATCCATACCCATATCCTAACAAACAAGCTTAATCTTTCAAAATGGTCAAAGCTGGTGAGTAGGTTGGAGCGTTCGCTGTTTTTAGCGTCTGGAATGTTTCTGACTGCAATCAGCTGTTCTCGGCGCTGCTGGTGGAATTGGACAGGTGCTCCCGGATCGATGCCTCCGCAGTATTGCATCCGCCTGCTAACAGACTATAGCCTCTTTCTCTTCTTCTGAAAGCTAGCCCTCTGATCGATGAGTTGGCTCTCTACGATGTTGTGAATACCCCAGGTGTTGCAGCAGATCTTTCCCACATTGCCTCCCCAGCCGTAAGTTCCCGACGTGGCTCAGGAAAGAACTTGCACTGAATATTATCTCCATAGATCACATGCGGATACCTTCCCAAGGATGACGGACTCGAGAAGGCTCTCACAGGTTGCGACATTGTTGTGATACCCGCTGGACTTCCCCGTACGTTTTTTGCTTCAGCTTCGCTCACTGGAGGTCGACGAGACTGATCAAGAGTTGATAGGCAAGCCCGGCATGACCCGAGATGAACTCTTCACCAAGAACGCCGGAATCGTCGCTGCCCTGATCACTGGTGTTGCTAAGTTTTGCCCCAAGGCCTACGTTCTTGTTATCTCTAACCCCGTCAACTCCACTGTCCCCATTGCCGCCGAGGTTCTGAAAGCCAACAACGCTTTTGATGCTCGCAAACTCTTTGGTGTCACTACTTTGGATGTCGTCCGCGCGTCCACCTTTACCGCTGAGATCACGGGCGAGAAGGACCCCAGGAAGCTCACAATCCCCGTTGTTGGTGGACACAGTGGTGATACCATTGTGCCCCTACTGAGCTTGGCAACTCCTTCCGCTACGATCCCTGGAGATAAGGTTGATGCTTTGGTCAACCGTATGTCGCGTTCCCACCCCAAGATACTTGCCGGATATCATTAGCTAAAATCTGCCAGGAATTCAATTTGGAGGTGATGAAGTGGTCAAGGCTAAGGACGGTGCTGGATCTGCTACTTTGAGCATGGCATATGCTGGTTTCAGATTTACAGAGGCCGTTCTGAAGGCCCACAAGGGAGAGAAGGGCATTGTTGAGCCCACGTTCGTCTACCTTCCCGGCGTTCCCGGCGGCGAGGAGGTCGCCAAGGAAGTTGGCTTGGATTACTTCGCTGTTCCAGTCGAACTTGGAGTATGTGTTTCGTCCTGCTATTCTCGCTCAGTCCACAGATGCTAATATATGCTGCAGCCTAATGGTGCTTTGAAGGCGACTAACCCCCTCCCCAAGGCCTCTACCACCGAGAAGGAGTTGTTGAAGACTGCCATCAACGGGCTCAAGGGAAACATTGCGAAGGGTGTCGAATTTGTTCAGTCCAGCCCAAAGTTGTAATCCCAACTGACTCAAGTTGGTTGTATGTGAAGCTGATGATTGTCGATTGCGATGTAGATAAAATATGTTGAGCATTGTAGTCAACAACAGGCCATGAATGAACATTGTTGGTATGGTATCAATGGGAATGGTAAAATAGCTACTTAGTCGTACAAGGAAGAACAAAAATAAACCAAGCTGTTCTGCGCCAGTCGCCAGTGCCATGCATTCTACGCCGTGTTGTCAGGGTAAACAAAATATGAGGTTACATCTCGCTCCGTTCTTTCGTGTGATCGCCCTTACTCTATGCCACACTGGAAGAGATGGTTTCTATCTTGAAGATGGCGGATGGAAGCTCGGAGGTTTCGGCTTGAACACTGGCATTCACACCCATATTTGCCAATGCACCCCGGACTATTCCACAGGGAAACCACAGAAACTACAGTGACAATCAGCAGACAGTTCTTCTCGAGCTGTAGGATAAAGATGCTCCTTACAGGTTGTGCTCGCAAAACTCCACTACCGCCAGTTTCAACGCTCATTCTTGAAAATGGACGAAAGGAATTATCCGTCAAGACATAAACCCCCTAATCACCCATGAACAAACAATCAGCCCAGTCCAAATATTACCCACTTCCCCTCATAAACAAACAACAGTTGGAGAAGGAGAGGGGCGCGCGCGCGTAGTATATACCCGATGATTCGTCTTCAGATTATCGATCTGTTTCCGGAACACAATCATCCACAGATCCTTACAGATAAACTTGATGACATCGAGAGTCTCCACCATCCGTGCGCGATCTCTCGAGAACCTTTTTTGTCACAGATTTAGCTTCCCAGTTCCTCTCTGTCCTTCGAGAAAACAAGAGACCTTTCTACAAGTCCCTGTCCAACTTTATACCCCAGCTGCTCCAACCTGTAGAACATCGCCTCGCGCTCCTCCTCCTCATCTTCCAGTGGTTCCGGCGATGTGACCGCCGACACTTCGGTTGCGAGCCGCCGTGCGAGCGGTACGATTTCGATTAGGAGGAGATCGAGCGCGGTTGAATTTAGGAAGCTGGCGTGGGGATCCGATGAGTTGTAGGGTGGGAGAGGGGTGTCGAAAGACATCGTACGTGAGGCGGGGAGGTGAGGTAACGAACGTGCGGGAGGTGGTGGTGATGAGTTGGGATACCTAGTTAAGTTGTCCGAGCCTCCCAGAACTACATAGTCAACGTGCACGTTAGATCCCGCGACAGAGCTTCCTGGAGAATGTTCCGGGTTACTCGAGTATGGAGTTATGATTGATCCTCTCGCGGTAGAAGGTAGAAGACTAAATGGTGAAACCGAAAGATGTTGTAGTAAACTCACTGGCACTGGAATTCATGTGACCAGCTTAAGTAGCTCTACCAATGTCTACGAGAACGTTTTAAAGAGTTGACATGCTGCCACATACAAATACAATCTGCATTACTTGAAGACGAAAGCTACCGCATATCAAAAAATTTGACATTGAAGAGACCCTATTCATTGCCCAAAGAACGCCCCTCCCCACCCCAAATGAAAGAAAAAAAAGGATATCAAAAAGGCAACTCATCTAGCATCGACACCCCATAACAGTCCCATGCTAGATATAGAAGAAGACGAATTGACACCCGCACGCTTATTCTTATTCCGCTCATGTACCTGTAGACTTATATTCCTAGTCAAAGCCCTCTGTAACCGTGTGGCCTCACTTTCCCACTTCTCCTCCAACAACGACAGATTTTGCTCCACCCCAGCCATCAACGCATCCTCCCCCGAAAAAGCTACTTTTTTGGTCTTTGAACTCTTACGAAAGCTTGACTTCTTTTCAGTTTTCTCTGTATGGTGTTGGTGGTCCCATTCCGGGGGTGTCGGCTGGCATAGCTTTTCCTTCAAAACCCGCATTTGATCAATTCTATCGCGATCCATTCGCGGGAGATATATGAGCGTGTGGTTTTTCTCCACAGCATTAACTAGCGCGGTAAATCCTTGGAGGTGAATGTCATTCATTTCACAGTGAAGTTCCCGTAATGTGGTATTGTTTGGTATCATCGAAGCCAGCTCCATTGCTCCGGGCGTCCCGAGGGATTGAACTACAAACAGGTCAGTAAAGAAACACCAGCACACATAGGGTGTACTAACGCTCGATTCTTAACACTTCCAGGCTCTTGTTCTCAGCGATACGCCCCAAAGGTTTCAGAAGTCCAGCACCCAGGCTCGCACTTTCGAGGACAGCTTGTTCGCCAGAAATGTCCAGTTCTCTTAATGTCGCGTTTTTCGCAAACAAGTCTTCTAATAGGAGGGATGTTTTCTCGCCAGCTTCGTAAGGAAGAGAAATCTTTGCCATATCCAAGTACACAATTGTTTTGTTAACAGTAAGGGCTCGAACAAGTTCTTGGAAAGGCTCTTCCCTAGGATAATCTACCATACGCATTGTTAAATGCGATGGTGTTGTGCCTTTAGCTATACAGTCAATGAAGTCACCTGCATTGTGTGCCAAAGCATTCTGGCCCACGTAGAGATGCATATCTCGTGCTTTTCCTGGTGTTCTCTCCATGGAGCGCATCAGAAGAGCTACATCATTCGCAGTTAAACCACAGCGGGTAAGAGTTAGATGATTCATTGCATCCGACTGTGGGCTCTTTAAATAAGCCGCAATAGCCTGCACTGTCTCACGGTTAAGTTTGGTTTCACTAAGCAATATTAGATGCTACAACCGAAAATAAGGTCGAAAGACGTACCTTAGATCTAAGTCTTCCAGCCTCCACCTATGCAGGGTCTCCGCCGTCAGAACAGCGTCTTCTCCTGACGTTCTAAGGAGCCTGGAAAGGTTAAGCTTCCTTAAGAAAGGAAAATATGCCATTGAATTGTTAAGAGTAGGAGCATGCATCCGACAAGGGTTCCCAGAAATATCAAGTGCTTCGAGAGTATTTTCGTGCGTTATAAGCGCATTCAGAAATAGCGTAAGCATCCTCTCTGTAAGCCCGCAGCGTTGAAGCTCAAATCCCCGGAAATGCGCAAGTCTCGAAGCAGCGGCATCAACTACGAATTCTATTAGAATTTGCCAGTTTTCGGGGTGTAGCAAGCGACCGACCAAGCCAATCCAGATCTGCTTCCCTAAGCTCAATTCCCGTCAGATTGAACCAATCGACGTTGGTAAAACCTCGCCTGCAGAGCGGCATTATAGCTTCCTAATAACCGATTAGCTCGGGTTACAGTCCCAAGTATAAATTGCATACCACGATAGGGCAGGCATTTTCCCCAGATGGTTCGGCGGGTGGGTTTGTGCCGCTTCCTCCTCGTTTCTTTAAACACTCAAAGAAATCCATTCGCCTTAATTTCCCACCGTATAATGCAAGAGCTCGAAGCTCGTAGGTTAATAATGGCTTGATTCCCTGCGAAGAAGTCTTTAAGTTGATTGGCCGGCCAGATCGCTCGAGTTGAGGTTCGTATTCCGACCCATAGGTGTCGTAAATATTCGCTAAAGGGTCCAGTGATATCCTCCGAAAAGATATTGAACAGAAGGCATCGTTCCATCTCAAAGTCCTCATCACTGCCAACAATTCTAGGTCGGTATATTGTCGCCGCCGGGAATGTGCGGGAGGATATAATTGAAATTGTGGTCCTTCTTCAACATTCGTATGAACTCCATAAACGATGTTTGACGCGTCCAGGTCATACGCGGTGCAATAAGCAGCGAGGGTCCGGTCAAATCCGTTCAGATCATCTCCTGGTGTGGGCGGTATATCTGGTAACGGTTCATCCTTCATGTTTTCCGGTATGTCGATCGAGAAGGGTGAAATCTGCCACATCGGACGCAGGTACTCAGAAGCTTGTCGAATAGACTGAATGATATCACGAGCGTCTGTAGATGCAAGACTCAATTTCTGCGGGTACCGACATGGCAACCTGCGGCCGTCAGAATTCTGAGCCCTACAAGTGCAGAGCGCGCTTACCTAAACGTAAGAGAGAAACAATCGTCAGAGCTAGCTAGCCAGACACCCGTAAGATTCAAAATACCAAAAGAGCTGGTCGTTGCAGCGGCAAGCGAAGCTGTGCTTTTGTTTGTGGCAGGTCTGAAAGGTACGAGGTGGACTTTGTGAATACCAATCGCGAGATAGCACATGGTCGAATACATTTTCTGCAAGTCTTCGGTTGATTTATTACCAGATCTCCCCGACCTCTGAACTACTCTAAAGATTTGGAAGTGCATTGGCGAGTAGTCTTTGTCGGCCTCCAGGCGCCTGGCAATGTGTTCGACGATAGAATCAAGGTACGCGGGGGGTGGAGATGATAAATGTGCCTGTGTTGAAACTGATCTAAGTCTATCTACCCAAACCTGTGCTTCCGTTCGGCTAGATGCCGTAAGAGTTGTTGAAGAGGGCGTTCCGTATGGACCCTCGAGATAATCAACTTGCACAACAGACCCCCTTTCATGCTCTGGTCCAGGGTAATAGACAGCTACGATTTGATTCATCGCAGTGATCAGGGTGTGCTCGCTTGTATGATCCCCGGCGGAAACGATTGAGGACGCCCTAGCTTGTGGATTCTTGCTTCCCAACCCGAATGCCTCGTTTGCTTTCGCTTCTGTCTTGTATTTGAGTAGTTCCCGGTTAGTCAAAACCATATATTCCTTTTTCTTACGCAGTAGACCGCCTCCAGTAACCACCTCCCCAGCATGAATGACTACAGTGTTCAACGGAAGAACAGTCCAATGAACGTCTGAGATCGAGGAATCTTCCAGGGACGAACTGGCAGATGAAACATTGGTGACCGTTGGACTCGTCGGTTCGGGTTCACGCCCTTTGAGGGACCCAAACACCGACTTTGGCCTTTGAGAGCTCTTGGTCAGGACCTTCCGGGCCGGGGGTGTACCCGACGCTATTGTCGACACTTCCGTAAAACCATTTCCTCCGCCAAATAGTGACTTCGGTCGTGATTTAGTCGGTATACTGTCATCTGAGGTCGCCCATGAGGTCGTCTCGGATTCTGTGAGTAGTGTAGGGCGAGAGAAGAAGGCAAAGCTTTTCCGCCTTCCAGCGTTGGCTGATGGCGGCATTCTCACTGAGGTAGTCCAACTCGGTGTCACTTATTCCAATTCCGAGTCCTCCTGAGCCATAAAGCGAAACGACGGCCCGATGAAATACTGGAGAGACAATCAACAAACGATCACAGTTGGTCCATAGAATAGGTAGGTGGCGGTGAAAAGGATGTAGCTGATTGGACAGCAGTCAACGAAAATACGCAATTGATAACGCCGGATCGTCCACAACCAGAGTCCGTCAGTAAAACAAGATTTGAAAATTCCGAGGTGTTATGTATAGCAGGTAGAGACCGGGTTCCGGACTGTGCTCTATTTGTAGATAGCGGGTCGGGAATGGAGCGCCAGCTAAATGATACAAATTTCCTTCAGCATCGGTCGGGGTCGGGGTCGGGGCCGGGGCCGGAGGCGGCTGAGTGGAGGAGTAAAGGAGGAGAGTAGAAGAGAGGGAGAGGGGAAGAGAGGAAGAGAGGAAAAGGGCAATCTCGGTGTGGGTCGGTCTTGATAGAAAGGCTCAATCAAATCAGCGAGGCGGCAGAGGTTTTGAGCTGTACGTAACACACACTTGCACACATGCACACACACAGAGCGTCGGAGAAAACTACTGTCGGCGTCGTCCCATTGAGCGCAGGCAATAGGACTACCTGGGCAGGCATGGCCCAAAGTAGAGTTGTTTATGTATTTTGCATCTATCTCTGGTCCTACGAGTACGGATTGGTTGGAAGTGGTGGAGGGTGGGCGGTGGAGGGGGTGGATGTCGAGGTGAGTGGTGCGGCTGGCGTGCTCTTAGTCTACACACATTGCGTCACCTCCAGGGATTCAGGTATACCGGTACATGTACCTCATGTGGTTGGGCAAGGACTGTACGCTACGGCTTTTCAGTTGATGTTCCTTTCTACTACTCTACCTGTCGAACTTTTTAACGACTCGAGTTCGAAAGCCGAGACAACCGCGAAAGAGCATCCAGCAGCAGACAGACAATTAGGAAGTGATATCACATCCGTAATCAAGTAGGGGCTCTGCATACATCCATGAACCATGGGATCGCACGTTTGACAACCATATGTCCTTCCTACTCTTACTTGAGTGGAAAAACTGATGGCCGAGGTGGAGGGGCCCAGAAATGGTCCGACGCTATGTCACAAAACTCGTCGTTTTGTGCCAGGCATTGTTCGCTTGTCACGGCTTTTCCCGTTCACTTCAGTTCGAAGTATCTTACAGTGGTCTATTTATTGGTACACACAGGGGTGGATATCTGCTGCAATGCACGATAATGCGATAGGTGATATTGGCCATCTCGTTCCCCGCATTTCCACTACACACATGAGGCCTAGACGCCTAGACGGCATCTTGATTGCACAGATTGTATGCATGGATATTTTGCTTTTGATATCACTCGACACAAATAAGAGTACTTGCTAACAGCCCTCAAAGCCATCGGAAACTCGCCATCTTACTGCGGGGGAAATTTACGGGATCTTTTTTTTGATCATCTGCGCCCTGTATCTAACATTGTAATCGTACAGTCATATCCATCCATATACTCTATGCACTCCGTAAACAAAAACCTGATGCAATATAATATAGTACACCTGAAAACCACCCGCACAATTCACAACTAGATGTCCAAGTCACTCTAATGCTTAATTGTTGGTTGTTGATTGTAGACGATCGTTTCCTTGCCAGCATCTAATGCGTTTTGATGCTTCTCCCAGTCACGGCCCTGCGACGACAATAAACGGATGTACTGGTGATAACTGCCGAGTTGCTCCGGGTCCGTTGAGGTAAGTCGTGAATGAGCAACCTTCTTCTGCCGCAGTCTCAATGCGTTGTAGACAGACCACGCTCTTCCTCCACTGCTGAATTCTCCAATGGAATATTCAACCTCCCATTTATCACCTTCATTAAGATGGTTGGGACGAAGGACTTCCACTCCGTTGACAAAATTCCTAGTGCTGAGGGTGACGGCGAACAAATCCTTCTTCTCATCCTCATCCTTTTGTTCCTGAAGTTCGTTTAAGAATGCCTCATCAACTTCCTCGTCGCTCTGGATATCGGCATCTATCTCATTGCTTGCGATTTTTGCTTCAATATCCCCCGTCTGCTCCGTTTCGCTAATTGTTAGCTCTTCAGACTCTTTCATTCCGTCTTCGGCGGTTGTTCGCTCTTCAGACTCTTCCACGGCATCTTCAATAATCGTTTGTTCTTCAGACTCTTCCACGGCATCTTCAGCGATCATTTCTTCTTCAAGTTCTTCCACAGCATCTATAACAATCGTTTCCTCTATAGACTCTTGCACAGAGTCCTCGCCGATAGCTGCTTCGAGTTCTGTAGCTGTTGCCTCGAGTGCCTCCTTCGCTACACGAATCTTTTCCTTTATCGTTTCCATAAACCCTTCAACCGTACCTCTTTCTCCTTTTTGAATTTCTTCAATCTTTTCGTCATCCATCGGTTCGGCGAAAGTGTACATGTATGGCGTTGTGGTTTCTCTCGTCTCAAAGTGAATTCGGAGGGACTGTTTGCATGGTCAACGACTGACCTTTGAACACCCTCACATTTAAGGGTACCTTACCTTTTCCGGGAATCGCGCTGTTGCTTGATCCAAGAGTTTATTTAACAGCAACAAACTCATCTTAAATTCCTGTTCACCAATGCCAGAATTGGGGCCCTCGTGAATTGCCGCATCCATTTCATCCAGAGAGATATACTGGAACCCAAATATCTTTTCCGTGTTGTGAAACGCCACAAAGATTCCGTCCATCCTACCCATTCTCACTTGCATCGAGTACTTGAGAAATGCAGCGCGGATCATGTCGAAATATTCTCTTTCAAACGATTCCCAGTTTCCAGTTCGTGTCTTAATTTGATAGCCCGCACCAACCGGGAAATTACTAACGTCCACTCGAACCGCAACTACTGCTCTCGTTTTCAAGTCGAACATGCCAGTTCCAGGTAAACGGGGATCGTGGGCATCCAACTGTGAGCGCATCATAAAGTCACTAAATGTAGAGTAGTGATAGGTCTCTGGCGCGTTACGATCCTCCTCGCTTAGTGTGTGAGAGTTTTCGCGACGATATTTTTCAAAAGTCTCCGGAGGCAGAGTCAAGAGCTTTTCCATCGATCGACCCATGAAACTAAGGATATTCTCTCCGTCCCATTCTTTATCGGAGTCTATGGCATAAGTTCCATCGCCTTTGTATCGTAGAAATATGGATGTAGGCAACCTTGAAAGTTGTGTAAACGATCTGTACTCCGCCGAAAATGATTTCGACAGTATATCAAGGTTGAGAGGTCGCCATGCAGAGAGAAGATAATGAAAATGGGACAGCACAGATGTCATACTGGAAGTTGATCCCATGTATTTCTTGCCATACTGCTTCATCATCGATTCTAGCTTGGTATCTTGAGATGAGGTGACATATGCAGAGGTCGCATCAAAGTCAAACTCTGTAATGGGCATGATTTGTTGCAAGTAAGGGTCGAAGTTGAAGACGCGAGACCTTGGATCCTGAAGGTACACCACACCCGGGCTGTAACACAAAGCCAGTCAACAACTACTCATCAATGAATCCTGATGGCGCTTGCATACTTAAATAATGCCCGATCTAATCCGTGGGATAGGGTCGCCACGTTGGGTTGGTTGTTAACAAGGATAGCTGGAATCTAATCAGCTCACGCAACGAGCAAGTTCAATGGCATACATACATTCAATCTCTATGTCGTGCACGCTTAAGCCGCTTTCCTCTATGAGAACAGTTGTACCCCGTGGTTTCATTGCTGTACGCATTGACATCGCCGAATCCTAAAAATCGTAAACATGCATTAGAGCAAAATCACCGTGAAGCTAAAGATACCTCAGGCTTCTTTGGAGACTTTTCCATGGACTTTTCCGCAGCGGGTCTCCTGGCCTTTCGTCTAGTCTTCTCCTTCGCCGACTTCGCTTTGATCTTTTCCTTGGTTTTTTCCTTGGTCTTTTCCTTGGTCTTTTCTTTGGACTTTTCCAGTGCTTTGGCCTGACGCTTTTCTTTCCCCGACAAACGTTTCTCTGCCTTTGTATTGCGCTGCAATAGTGTGTTCATAGCATCGTGGCCAGGTTTTGACGGTGCGTCTTTGAGATTATAAACAGTCGCAGTCGAGTTAAGACGTCGAGGGATTTGCTGGCAGAATGCACAGACAAAGCGGAGGGTCGGCAGGTAGAGCCCACGCTGCTCATATGCGCCGCGTCGAATCGCATTTCGAAGCATGTTGTTTGTAGTGATGTCGGAGGAGAGGTTGATGTTGACGGCAAAGGTACTTGGCAACTTTTCCAACTTTTTCACGGAAAGTGCCGCAAGGTTTGTGCTACTTAAAAATAACACGCTAACCATTGGGTTAGGTTTCATTAGGCATTGTTCAATAAGGACACAATCTGAACACTTTTAAATACTATCAATCAAAGTATTCTAGCTTCTCCATGAAGCGAATGATAATTGTGGCAGAGAGTGTGTGTAGAGGGGCCAAACCAGCGAGGACATAATTGCGGCACAGCAAACACCTCCATCCAAGTCTTCTGTTTTCGATGGGCCTAACTGAGATCATGCCAAATAAGATTTGCCGTTTACGCACAGGGCCGCGGGAAGAGGCGCTGTTTATACTAAGTACTCGACCTGACCTCCATTGAGCTTTAATCGGCAAGCTTTCTATCAGCACAAGTGGGGCCTACGGCGATGTCAAGTCACTCCCACCCCACTACAGCACTCTGCACTTTGGAATTGGTGGTTGCCTGCTGCTGGGTAGGTAAGTATTTACCAATACTAAGGTGCTAGTAGTTATGAGAAACCTGCAACCGCTGAGACTCTATGTCGAGTGACACAATATGCAGGAGTAAAAAGTCGAACGGAAACTGGCTTCAAACGCCCAGAGTTTGTCAATAATCCGATTATCTACCAAGCAACAGCTAGGGTCGGGGCCTATAAGTGGCGATATGAAGGATTAGAGACTTTGCGGTCATGTATCGATCATCCACGCAAAACATTGCGTTCATTCGGAGTGCTAGACTTGCAACCTCAACAAGCATGCAGTAACTTGGTGATTAAACGTACCTACACCGATAACCTATCGTCATTCCTGTTAAGCGTCTGACGTGGAGCCTCATTACGCTGTAATAGACTACAAGATAATGCCGAACTGGAACGAGTTTTACTCCCACCGCATCGAAGACCATCATTTTGCAGAGTGATATCGAAAGCATGCCTATTCGGTATTACCCTCCTTTCCCGGTCCGCCCGCCCCCCTTGTCCCTTCGCTTCGCTTCCCGTAACCGTACACACTCGCCGTGACTTGAGGGTGGCGGCGCTTGGAGATATGGTCTCCGAATCTGACTACTTAAGTACTCTAACGGAAACAATACACAATTTATATGTAGAACATTTATATGTAGAACACAGAGAAGAACTTAGAAAGTAGAGGGTTTTTTTCATGTGTTTCTCTGATTTATGAATGCGCACCTTCGGCAAGAGTTCACTCACAATCGCGTACACTTTAGGCAGTATGCGTAAGGACAAGTTTCATTGACGCACACTAATGGGTATGTGAAACGAAGCCGACAGGGCCAGGGGTTCAATGCGAAACTCCAGCGCCAATTCTGAGGCAATGAGAGTTGTACCATCTGCTCATGATAGGTACGCAGCGCAAAAAGGCGGCATAACGGGTATTACATATTGCATACTAAGTAGAGCATTCATTTGTTTGCACACCCGCGTCTATGCATCCCTGGTGCTGGTGGAGCACTAGATGCTATGGTACAGTAACAGCAGCAGTGGGTCTTGCAGTAACGCAGAACAAGAGCAGAAGTAAATAATTGCACAAGCAAGATCAACAAATATTGTTCTCTGCTCGTGGGAGAGAACCTGAAACACAAGTCCCTCGCTCATCCTGCTCCTCCTCCTCTTCTTCCTCCTCTCTCAGTTGCTCAGCTAGCAAGTGTATCACACCTCTTTCTCCTTGGAAACAATATCCCTCCCCTCTGGCTTTGCCTCTACTTCTCCGGTCTCATCTTTGCTACCGGAATCGTCTTGATCCCCCCTCCTCCCCCTTCTCTTTCTTTTTCTTTAACTCACTTTCACCCGCTTGACCCCTCGCCTCTCTTCTTTCTCTCCTCTCCTCCCCTTGTCCTCCTTTCAGCTACTGCGTTGGCTTGTTGCAAATACACGCCCCAGCCATCCGTCAGGGTGTAATAGCAAGAGCGTGAAACAAGAGGTTGCAGTCCATTCATTTCTTCACCGCACCGCAATCGCACAACAGGGACATCTTTTTTTCCCCTTTCTCGTCTCCCTCACTCTTTCACCTTTGACCGCACTCGCTTTCAACTCTATTCACAACTTCCAACAAAGTCGCAGACATATACGACTTTTCAACAGTGACATCCACCCAAGTTGTGTCCTGCATTATGGCCACCGAGACAGCAACCGCACCACCTCTGGTTGTAGAGACCGAGAAGTCGGCGGTATCATCTGCTTCCCCGGCGAAGACTAGGGACGTAAATACGACACCAAGGAAATCGGCAAAGACAGCCTCAACACCGACTTCGGCATCTGCTCCCACTTCTGCCTCAGGTACTATTGCTACAGCGCCCATCTTGGTCTCGAGCGCCGACAAGCCAGTGGACTCTCCAAGTCCGTATGTGAAACCTACTACTCTGTTCATGATGTGTACAGTATCGTGTGATCACTAACGAGGGAGAACAGTAAGCGCAATGAGCTTCCCAAGATAGTGGTGAAAAAGGAGCCCACATCACCCGAGCCTCCATCCAGGCATAGACCACCGAAGCTACACCTCACTAATGATCCCGAACCTGCAGGCTCCGCCGTTCCGCGTACTGCCGGTGGTAGTCTGTCGACAATGAGAGATGTCGGTATGGCTTGTCTTTCTCCAGGATTTGCGACCCATGATCCCACGATGCGTGAGCAGCTTCAGCGCAGCATTTCTGTTCGTGATCAGCAACGTAGCATAATTGAGGCGCGACTACAGCGACATGCGAAGCCAGGCGGTGGAAAGGATAACCCCAATGAACCTGCATCGGCCCGTGCGGGATCGTCCCACACTCCAAAGCGACGACCACCAAACAGCTTGACGATCGTTCCACCTCCGCACCGAGCATTTGCAAACGAACGTGTGGTGCAATCTGCACCTCTTAACCAGTCGTTTACTGGTCGGCATCACCCGTCAACGTTTCATCCCCCTCCACAACATACCCATAATCCCCACAATGTCAATAGGCTACCACCTATATCGGACGTTTTCGCTTCAGAACGGTTGGACAGCGGTACACGTATATCAAGACCTGTCGATCATCCACAGAGTAGTCGGCATTACTATCCAGCGCCTCGGCCATCCCAACCCTCTCCCAATAATTTAACATTTGCGTCGCGATCTCGGGAGCACCGATCAGCGGAAGAGGCACTTCAACTGATGTCCGGCGGCCGCGAGGACCTACTTCCTCGAATTATCCATTATGGTGGTCATCAGCCACCAACCCCTCCTAGCCCACCACAGGCTGCCACGCAACATACGCCTTCTAAACTGAATGTCAATGGGGAGTACCATCCACCCCAATCTGCTGGGAGGAGGAGGAACAGGGCAGAGTACGAGCGGGATAATGACTTTGGACCCGGTTCCAGAGACAGCCCGGAGACGAAGCGGCAAAAGAAAGAAGAATTTCTATCTTTGTGTGCTCGTGCTTGGGAGTTGTTCCATTCTTGAAATACCAAGCTGGACTTTTTGGTTTACATTCTAATACTCGGATTTCGGGCTAAGGGCTTTTCCTGGTTTTGTCACTTTTCTCATCGTTTTCCATTGGTTTGGGTCAACCTGGGAAGGTGTTTGTGCTGGTTGTATTTTCGGTCGAAAGCGAACTGTGGATAGGGCGGGGAGGGAGTTTAAAAACATCTGGGAAGTACCATATACCCTGGGAATTAGGGAAGACGGTGTTTTGGAGATATGGGGTCTTTAACGTGGATATGTGAGACGGAATCATTCTGTCGGTTTCTTGCTTTGGCGGTGAATTGGGTACGGGTTGGGTTCATCGGATTGGCTGCTGTCTAATATTTCCTGCTCATTGCGCTCGTTCATTCTTTTGGTTTTTATTTTGCTTATACCTCTATTCTCACTACTTCTATTGGATTATTAGGGATGGATCTCTTTGCGCCTTGTGTTTCTTTGTCTATTAATTCCTTTTTACTCTCTATTGGCGACGGTGTTTAGCTTGCTCCTTAGGTGGGTTGGAGTTTGCGATGCGATGTGATGTGTATGATGGTGATGGGAGGCCTACACACAATATACACAAAGATGTAGTGACAGAAGGAGGGAACTGCTGCAGAATACATTCTTGCTGGTGACTTAAACCTTTTTCTGCACACCTGACGTTCATTCTTATATCGGGTTTGCAGATCTATTTAGCCGTGATCTGGGTGTTGTAGAGACGTCATGGAGAAGCACTCGGTATCATGTTTTCGAGATCGTCAGTGACATCCTGAGCAACTCATTAAGAGAACGCAGTCTGTTCTTAGGAGGTGTATCATATGCATTGTATCGAGCGCTGTCACATCGTGTCGAGTACTAACTCAGCTAACGACCAGCATAGCGATATGTATGTGTATGAAATGAAGTTGTCATCTAACCCGTCTTCCTCTAATCATTTTATCGGGATGTCCCCCGAGATAGTCCCTAAACTCTCCTACACCCGTTATCCCTGGGTGTTTTGGCTAGAGCTCTATTTCATGCACTTAGAGTATCAGCATTCGTAACACCGGCTACCGGACAAGATTGAGCCTAGAACTAACGAGAAGAATGTCGCTGGCAGGACGTCCCGAGGTTACATGTCCAAGGTCTCAAATCTCCAAGAGTGGTATATGGAATTATTTCTGTCGTGTACATACATGGCACTATATGAGACCAAAAACATGATGGTAAACACAGAGAATGGGGCGTTGAAAGTAAGATCGAGGAAGATTCGCATGGAGATTGTTAACGTTTCGTTTACTCAAACTGATTCTCTACTACGATGGTATGCCTTAATGTTTTGCTCAAGGTAAGTAACAAGCTATTTCTGTTGATTTTGGAATTTCAATGGTTACCAAAACCCTTCCATATTCTCTCTACCCAGTGAGATGGTTAACGTCAATCGTCTTTCGTCCCCTCCGTCCAATTTGGCGAGTAACCAATGATTATGACAGCTCTCCAACGTTCTCAACAGCAAAATAACGAGCTGGTCTACAATTCGCATTTCATGAACATACCTAAGCTTACTGTGATTGCGAGTCTGATCATTGTCGTGGATATCAGGGTTAGAGACTTCCCTACGTCTAAGCTTGTGCAAAAGATGTAGACGTTCGGATGGTGACTACTCCAATAAAGGCGCATATCTTTTTTTTTTGGCAAACCGTTATTTGCGACCTTTCGGCCATTAACCCAAAGCAATGAGAAGTTCGAAAAAAGAAAAGCAGAAAGAGCGAATATCTGAGACACAATACGTTTCTACCAATTGATGTCTCGAGGGGTGGGTAGCACAGTACGTTGGCCAGTAAATGAAAGTTCGCCAGAGCATGAATGTATTGTCATTCTCCAGTGCCTAGTCTAGAAAATGTTCGTACGATACATTTCCTCCACCTGTCCTATTGAAGGTAGTAAGTAGTTCATATCTCATCCAGCTGCCAAACAAACGCATCTGTCTAAACATACCACCCACAGGCCTTCTCCAACAAGTATACTACACTACTAGTCAGAGATAAGGAAAGGTGAGATTGATAGGAAACAAAACGCCCATTAAAGGAAAAAACATGACAAGTACCACCCAGTTTTAGAAATAAAGCAATCCCAGATACTCATACAAGAAATTGAGAAGAATAAAGCAGCAGACTCAGCCAACCAATACTACAAGTTGCTAGAACAAACACCCAGAAGAAACCCAAGTTACAAAACTCGCTGAATACAACCAGAAACCGATAAATCGCTAGCCAAAAGGAATAACTGACGAAAACAAAAAAAGAGATACAATACGAGTTTCTACCCACCCTTAACCTGAACCTTTCGCTATCGATACAATTTAGGCCGCTTGCGATACCAAAAATAACAGTACGCACAAAAAAGAAAAAATTCGAAAGAAAGGCACTCGACAACGCCTAACGGCGCGTGGGAAAAGAGGCTGTGCTGTGCCCGTTGACCTGCATGGCATTATGAGCCATTGCAGGGTGATGAGGTGGAACAGGGTGGTGACCATTGGTCATACCCCTTTGGAGCAAGTTTGCTGGTGAGTTTCCAGCCCCTGGCGTCATTACAACCGGAGAGCTAGCCATAACCTGACGACGGATAGAGTTGGGGGTTTGTGTCGACTCTGGAGGAGGGGATAACATCTGAGCTCGAAATTTGACTTGTCTAGAGTACGGTGTTAGTTGAATTCATGGATTTTTCAACCTGAGATGTGACTTACCGATCACTGTATGGATCAACAGGGAAGACCATATTCTGCTCATCGGGTTCGTCATCATTGTTGTCGAATTTGATACGATCAATCACCATTGGGTCAACATCTTCTGTAGAGACACTTGCATGCCCTCTTCGATCAATAAGAATCCGACCTCCACGGCCCGCCCGCCGTCGAAAGGTTAATGAGTTGCGAGACGGCGTTTTCTTGGGCGATGCCTGGATGATAGAAACTTGTACTTGTCGTGGAGATATTGAATCAGAACCTGGCGAAGACGCAGTGGATTCGGCAGTGTGCGGTGGACTCGGTGGGTAAAAAGTTTGAACGCTGCAGAAGTTGCTAACTGGGGGCGTTGCAGTGGGGTTTGACTGTTTGAACAATGCGTCTTGCGTCAAATCCACCATACTATACTTCGGCACAGGTCGAAGCTTCCGCAGTTGGTTGTACTTTTCCAGTCTCCTTTTCTCCTCTTCTGCACGCACAGTAGATAACTGGCGGAGATCCGCATCTGGAGGCTTTCCATCCTGTCTGAGAGGTATCCGGAGTGCAGGTGGTGCTGCTGGTTCCGTTCGTGTCCGCTTTGGCTATGAAAGCATAAGTATAATGAGACTAGCATAAAGATCTTGCCGGGATACGCACACATACCTTATTGACGAGGTCTTCGTCCGTATCTTTGATGTTCAACTTACGCTTCAATTCGACTGTAGTGCGGCGTTGCTCAAAAATCTGCTTTTCGTACTGAAAAGATGTCTTTCGCATATGTTCTCGTTGCAATACGTCCTTAACTAGGCCACGTGCTGTCTCAAATTCCTGCCTGATTTTCTTAAGTTTTTCGGTACTTTGAGCATCGGTCCGACGTGTTTTCCGGACCTGACGAACTTCTCGTCGCCTGAAACAGACATACGGATCGCCCTCGTCTTTCTCATTTCCCTGCTCAAACTACACAAAGTCAGCAACGATAATCAATGAACGATAGGGTTGGAGAGTGCTGTGCTACCTTCAAACAAGGGATGATAGACCGTCCACCACGACTGATTTTCTGTTCCTTCCAGTAAGAGTATACCGACTTTGCAACTGCTCTCAAATTTGAATCCAAGTTCTCCTCAAACGCATGTTCCAATTCTTCAAAAGGAATAATATTCATGACATCCATCGACAGATATGGCTGAGTTTGCTGGATTGTACTCTCGTAGAGATCCATGATCGTCTCGAACTCATCTTCGGTAATTGGTGATAGAGTTGACTTTCTCGCGGAATTCAACTTTGCGAGGTACTTGTCATCCTCAGTGGACATACAGTACGAGGTGCCACAGCAATCCTCGACAGTCGCAGAAGACCGGATATAACTGAACGGTTGTTGAAACCCTTTTGGATATATTTTACCATAATGCTCGGCTGAAAGCTCGGTTGTATTTGGAGTTGGGATGAAGACCTTCTTTGAGTCTTTGGATCCCACTGCGGCAGCTTGATGTGCTGATATTGCTGCCTGAAGATGATGCTCCTGTACCAAGCGTGTCAGTAAGCCAGCTCGACTGAGAGTTGATGACGCGAAGAATGGAAAGATGTAAATGGATGAAAATGCAACAAATGAATTGAAACATGAACGAAAATCGTTTAAGTGAGCCACGATACATCAGAAACATGTATCACGTTTTCTTTGTGATATTTCAATCGCGGTTGACTTTTTTGTCGTGGTGTCATCGCGGTCTAAAAATAGTAACTGAGGGGAAAGGGGAGACAACGCACGATTTCTTCCTGACGCTCAACACCGGTTTCTATCTGAGGTATGTTCCTTTGACCATCGTCGTCTACAGAGTCGATTTGGTTCTCTCTTAGGATCGCGAGAGTCTGTTTTGTTGATAACTTTCGCGTCCTGAATCGGTTTCCGGCCGACCGAGTCATGGTGGAGACTCAGGGGGCGAAAAAATACCCCCCGTAATATGGGATCGAGAAGAAAGAGCGCGTTTTGGATCCTCGTAGAGTTGGATAAAGGAGGTGAGAAGAGATGGTTAGTCGCGGTCGCAAGGCGAAAGAATACGGTGCGTGATCTCCTTTTTTTTTCGCGAGGAGGAGGTCGGATGCCACTAGACAACGCCCTGTCATTTTGCTGTTGCACACCTTTCAACTCTGTCCTTCTCCCTCACCTTGATGAGCTTGGGCAGGCTAGCTCAGAGCCTCAAGGCGATAGGTAACACCACTGCTACCATCACTGCACCACCACCACCACCACCACCACCACCACCACCACCACCACCATCACCACCATCGATACACACAAACATCCATACCTCCATCGCTGGTAATAATATCTACCCACTTGTTATTATTCCCTGCCTTACATTCTTCCGCCACCGTCCCCACTCCGTCCCCACTCCGTCGACACACCACCGCCATCTGCAACCACAGCCATGGGTCAAAACCACTCATTGATGGATAGCATCGTCTCGGGATCAAACTGTATATATATTGCTACTACCCGTCATCATTGTCATCATATTCCCCGAGATACAAGCTAAATTACATACTTGGACGTCAAACTGATATGCGATTTTTTTTTTCAATAGTTGACCACGATGAGGTTGACCGTCTGCGGAAGCGTTTCATGAAGTTGGATAAGGTTAGCATAATTCCGCCAGTGGTGAAGAGGGAGGAGGAAGGCGGTGACGGTGGAGGGCGAGGAGGACGAGGCGTTTATGCATGTAGACGAAGGCTGAGACCACCAACCCACACACTCTAGGACAACTCTGGTACAATTGAACGCGAAGAATTCTTGAGTCTTCCTCAAGTCTCGTCGAACCCTCTTGCAACAAGGTGCGAACTTCTTATCACATAGTGCTCCCCACTTACAAGTCAAAATAGAATGATTGCTATTTTCGACGAGGATGGCGGCGGAGATGTCGATTTCCAAGAGTTTGTCTCCGGCCTCAGTGCTTTCTCCAGCAAGGGCAACAAGGAAGAGAAGCTTCGGTTCGCCTTCAAGGTGTACGACATTGATAGGGACGGCTACATATCAAATGGCGAACTATTCATCGTGTTGAAGATGATGGTTGGAAGCAACCTCAAGGATCAGCAGCTACAGCAGGTGCGTGTTCTTCACGTAGAGTTTTCCGACGAGTTGTGTGCAGAGGATTTGAGTGCTTTGCGGCTAATGCATGTCTCACGCCAAACTGCAGATCGTTGACAAGACAATGATGGAGGCGGACGAAGACCTCGATGGCAAGATCAGTTTCGAGGAGTTTTGTAAGATGGTCGAGAATACCGATGTCTCGATGAGTATGATGACTTTAGATTCGTTTTAAGTCACCGTGCCTACAAAGCTTTATAGTATCCATGAGGAGGACGAGTGGTATAAGGACGACCGGACTACTCCAGTTTCAGTCTTCCTTCCATCAGGTTATATTAGCTCTAATAAGTAACACCTGCGCTACCACAATTGCGCCTTAGATATCCTCTTGTTGGCCTTTATATTGCATACGGCACATGTAAATCTATTCGTGAGCTCCTTCTACAAGTTCATACATGTCTTGTCCAAGATCCTAAATTGCCTACCGCCCCCGAATGCACTGTCCATGTCAAATAATAATACATAATCTATAATCCCCGTAAACTCCAGCAAATACCCAACCTAAACACCTATAGACGCGATTGCGATCCGTCTATGTAACGATAAATGGAAGATGCACAAGAAACACAGAGGAAATCCCTTGAAAAGAACCCCCAACCCACACTGTCCGCCGTCTGTTATATTGGATCTAGGTCGTTTTCTTCATTCATGTCTTCGTTTCGTCGCCTTCGCATACTTTCTAACGGGAGGATTGGCTCCTGCTGGGACCTGATGCTGAGGAACCTTCTGGTTGGTTGCTTGGCGCGTTCCCTTCTAACAAATCTAAACACTCTTGGATAGCTACACCAGTATGTGAGTCTGTGCACCAGAACCCCAGAGACGAGTTTTATGCTTACCATCAATAATCTCCTCTTCCCAGACGCCCATCTGGTAATCCACCAATCCATGACGTTCCATATTATCACAAAGACGCACCAATTCACGACCCATTCTTTCCAAGAATTCCTCCCTTAACAATTCGCGCGGCGCCTGTGGCGTTTGACCAGTATTAATGAATTCTCGCAGCATTTCCTTCTCCTTTTGCAAAACCGAGAGCCAGCATGTGTTGAACTCATTCCATAGCCTAGTACGATCCCCATGTAACTCCTGCTCGTCGCGCACTAACCCTGTCGCTACTGTCTCAGCCAACCATTACTACTTTTACGCATCATGCTAGAACATCAACGAACGCAGAAAGAATACTAGTTCCGTGATCAAACCCGAACAATCATGTCCCTCCCGGCCCGAAGAAAAAGCGTTGTCTAGCAAAACAGTTACGTACCTAGTTCCACTGCATTCGATAGTAACCAATCGGATATAGTAAGAAGAGACGTCCCGGCTTCCCCGAGTCGTCCTTCACGCATGTTCTGAAAGGTCCGCTTCAGCGCGGTTTGGTATTGAGCATAAGCTTCATCTAACGCAGCAGCTTGGTGCTGTTGTTGAGAATACTCGGTATCCTCTGCCGGCTCAGAAACAGCAGGGGGATTAAGGTCAGGAATGCTCGAAGTGTATGGATGTGGTAATCGTGCAGTTGCAGGGCTATATTGGCTGTAAGATGGACTGGAGAACTGAGACGGAGGTTGCTGGTGATGATGGGGTGTGGGAGACGGTCCTACTGGAGTCGGTGAATCTCCAGGTACATAATATTGCGTTGTCCCAGAGAATTGATTCGAAAGCACTTCAATAGCAGCATTCTGGCGCGGTGGATACGGTTGCATAGGTGCATACGTTTGATTTGTAGATTGACCAGGTATATAGTCAATATTAGACCCGTAAGGAGGAAATGGCTGTTGCCGGGTTTGTGAATCTTGAGGATAATCGGCCTGGTACGATATTGGGTTGTATGGCTGTCCGCTATAAGAATGTTCGCCCGGCTGTCGCGTTGACGGTGGCCGCTCACGATCACCTTCCTCCATCCCCTGAACTCTCAACGTTCCGGTGTCCTGCGCAAGGGACAGAAACGGCAATGCCGGCGCCACTGGGGCAATAGACAAATGAATGGCGATTGTGGAAGTCAACGTGCTGGTAAAATATCGAACTGTATCGAGATCCTTTCATGCAGATGCCTGCACTTAAATTCTTCAACGCACTGCGTGTTCTCAAGTTCGTATTTGGAAGGAAAGTGCCCCGAAGTGATAGTAAGTGATTGCTGCTGCCGTTGAAAGAATGAATGTGCCCAGCAGAAGAGTTGCGGCGCATTACCGGTAGCCAGAGAATGCTGGGGGACTTATATGGACTGAAATATAGTCTCGATTATGCAATGATGGTGACAGATGTCCAGTGGAACTTCGGAGCGGGGGGTAGTCCTGACCAGCGATAGCAACTTGTCTGCTGGCATGCAAAAGGTCAGATTTCGTTTCGTGGCTCTCGTTCGGCCCTAGTTTGGAGGGATTCGTTCCTTCGCACCTGTGGTGAGATTGTCGAGAAACAGGTGGCTTTGCAACAGATGGAAGAGACTCGCGGGGACAGTGAGAGGGAACGATGCCACGAAGAAGGCAGGTTTACTTTATGTAGTAGTAGGTTGACTGGCGTGAACTAGTCCAGATCCCTCCAACCCCGACCCTGATTGGATAGTACAAGTAATTTTGTATCTTGCCTGGCGCGGTGGAAAAGTGCCAGGAGGAGGAAAAAGAAAGTAAGGCTGCTGTAGTGGGTGCTTTGCTGCCGAAACAACAGGAGGCACCTACTTTTTTCAATAATAGGTAGCCTCAGTTGTCTCTGGAGCTAGCTAGCTAACCACAGGCTGTATATAATAAAGGAAGCAGATTTCGGCGAAGAGACTCCACTGCTCCTGCAGGGAGAGAAGGAAGGAAGGAAAGAAGGAAGAAAGGAAGGAATGACTGAAAGAATAAAAGGAAGGGATAAAGGGATGACCGCCGGTAGGTTCTACAGCAGGTAAGGCAGTTTGGGGATGGTGATGGCGATTGTGTGGGTGGTGGAGATAGAGTAGGTGGTGGAGGTGACGGCGGTGACGGTGGTGGTGGTAGCAGCGGTAGTGGTGGTGGTGCTGTGGTAGTGAAAGTTCGGGGGGTGGGGAGATGGGACGAGAACTAGGGTCCGGAGAAATAGCACAAGACAGTACCTGTAGCCTGAACAGAGAACGAAATGAGATCTCAAGGTAGGATATAATAAATACCTGTCTAGGGTACTTGTCATCAATCGCAAGTTACGGGAGGCTATTTGGAGGGGAGTGTATCGCAGGGATGAAATCCCCTTCGTTCGCCAGTCTCGATGAGTTAGTTTCTTCATCGCCTTCATCGCCTTAACAACACCTCGAATGAAAACGAACGGTTGGAGGTGGATCAATGCAATCGGGATCTTTGGGATGGGAAGCCAGCATAACAATGCGATGAATGTCGATCGGTTGGGGTGGAGCGTGGTGGAGCAGTAAAAATATATCTCGACGTTCAGCAGCGTGAATCTTCCTCAATTACTGACTGAATGAAGATCTGTCTTTGCTTGTGTATGCTTGTGTGTACCACTACTGCTCTGTCGCCTCCTTATTCTTCATCTTCATCCGAAAACCATACCACAACTACATGGAAACTTACATCGCAATAACAGCGCACAGAAGTGAAGAGACTCATCTTCAAAACTCCGGACGGTATTTGGTTCGAAGATCACACCCGACACTACGGAACAGGCAAGGCTTCTCTGCAATTCAACTGACACCATTCCCATTGCAGAAAATGTGCGACGTGATCGATATGACGCAAGCCAACAAATCTCCTGGGGCCAATTCCGTAGCGTTATTCTAGGGTATGAAAAACGTGGTTGGCACTGAGAAGCAAGCCTCAAGAAAAAAGAAAATTTATCTCGAATAGCTAAGGAAGGGTGCTTACCAATTTAAGTTTCCAAAATCAGCTCTTGTAAATATACGCGGGTGATTGTTTGATCCAAATCGTGTGGCGCGATCGTCTTGACGAGTTGTTTTCTCCTCCCTGAGTGCTCAAGGTCATGAATAAGGAGATGTCGATATCGATGGGGTTGATGTCTGTAAGTCTTTTTCTCCTCGTTCCTATGAGTTTTTTTGAGTGAGCTCAACTCAACCTCTGACGTTTCTACAGATAGGTTGGAGCTCATCAAACTTGCGTGAAAGCTATTCCACATTCGATTCTCACTTCTTAGCGCTCACCTTCGGCTTCTAGAAGTTCTTTAATCTCCGAGACTTTTCTAGAGCGTCGTTTTTGTACAACCCCCCCCCCCCCCGAACAAGGATCTGAGCTGCTTACATTTCATTGTTGGCATATTATTAGCTGCCGGTGCTTGTTGAGCGAAGAGCCCTTGTGTATGTTTAAGTACCAAGTAAGTAGAATTCAGACCGAAATATCCATTATTTGCTTGCTGTCCAAAGGGGAGGAACATCGTGATGTCGATGTGATAAGTACCTTCCGGCTGTGCTGGCATTGTGCGGCTAGCCCGGCAATTGAGTTTCGAACTCGACGCTCGGGAGATTGCTGTATTACAATAGAGTACGTTCCCACATGTTTGTTTGCTTTTTTCCTCGCTGTTTACTAGCTGTAACTACTTCTTCGTGCTAAGTATACAAAGACGTCGTCGTGCTGCATGCACTCACATACACTGCTGACGCTGTCTGTGATATAGACGTACTGGCTGGTCTAACTGAAACAACATTTCCCCTGCCATCTATTGGGTTGAAATACAGCTCTTGATATCTGGAACGAATGCCCGGCTATGCCGAAGCATATGCAACAGTCCCCGATACTTCGACACTACATATGCAATACAGAAAGAAGCTTAGAAAAATACCGGAGTCCGCACCCTGGGGACATGTCGACGGCAGCCCAGACTCGGCACCCATAGTTTATTGCTCATACTCTCGTATATGACAGTGCGTCGTACGTACTTAAGTAGGTATATTATTTGTTTGTTTGTAATCTACCAGGTCATGCTCAAAGCATCGTCCCGAATTTGATCGACGGCTAGGATCTAGCGAACTGCAGTGATTGTTGGTCGTTCAACAGTCGAGAGGCAGACACCCGTGTTAGCGAAGGTTCATGGCAAGATGAATCGTGACCATTAACCATCGTTCCTGAGTAGAATTGCATCTGTAGGTATCGATAGAGTACCTCCACATTAGTATACAGGGAAGGGCCCCGAATTAATGAATAACACTTGACATCGCCCACTTACAGCAACTGATATCCGAATAGTGGATGCCGCATTTCCATTGACATAAGAAACGGGTAAATGTATTCTAGAGTACCCAGATGTACTCTAATTTACGCTATTGTAAATAGGTGGTCACCTCTACATCGTATATAGTATCGGCTACTCCCCGCATCATGAATCCGAAATATGTACCTGTTTACCAAGTGAGTGGTTAGGCAGTATCTGTAACAATCTCAATTGCCTATGCTTTGAGCACTTGGTTGACACCTACTCTATGGTGTTCTAGGGACATAATATCAATAAAGACATAGAGTACACTGCCACTTATTTCCATCGATCGGCGGAAGAGGGGAACCTGATGATGTTAGATGTTAAATTCCACGATAAATGGATTTCTGAGATCTAGGAACCTAATGTGGCTCGTATTAATTGAGATCGTTTCGAATTGGGATGTTAGGGCTGACTGAGATTTTGTGCCTGACTATGGGCGCACCAGTTGTTTATGTTCTCCTATGGAGTGCATGATGGGAGGTGGATCCCGAGATTTTCTTCAGGATTGCAGTGTGGTACTGTACTGTGATGCTCAAGGCCACGGTGAGCACACGGACAGATTGACGGATCTGTCTATCTTCTAGTTTTTCCAGTCCATTTTGGCGTGTTGAGAACGTTTACTGGATGGGCTTCTTTCCGATTAATATATGTACCTGTTGACCGCTTAATCTACTGGAGTTTACCAGTTTACTCCGTCTTGAATAATTGGCAATTTCGGAATGTCAACTCCAATCGAATGCAGGATAGAATGGATGATATGAGGACGACCAGGTATGGGTACTTCTCGACTGACGATCTCGGTGAATCTACAGAAGGGAAAAACGAGCTGGGCGTAGACTGTTTGTACGTGATAACTTGCATGCCTCCGTTCGTAGTAGCACTCGTGCACAATGGAAGTCCAAGGTCCACACTGACTTGTTCACTGACCAACAAGGCTAGACGTTCGTCGGAAAGTGCATTCGTATTTTATTTAGTTTTCCTCTGTTTGGCTCGTTGTGTAAGCTCTTTGGTAGGCGATTCATGATTGCAGATTCCTCTACCTATGGCCACGCCCAATGTCCCAGCAACCCCAACCCCAACCCAATCATGACTAACTGTCAACTACCCCTCACATTCAACTTTTCCGCCCCACTACCAACTAAAGCCTTTTTCTCCTGTCATCCTCCCCCCAATTCCACCTCGCATTATCATACACAACCATAAAAATGACGTTCGGAAAGCTCTACTCATATCCTGTATGTGTCTCTTGTCCTTTTTCTTTATCACCATCGCCGTCGAGTTTCCTGTTGGCAGGGATGGCAATGAGATGGCACTTTGATTCGGGAGGAACGAAATTCTGACATTTAATTTCCTAGACGAACCCCCGCACCACTTCCTTGTTGGTCGTGGCGAAGGCGAACGGACTCGACGTTGAGCTTGTCCACGAGGAGCCCGCCAAAGGTGTCAGCGCGGAGTACCTGAAGCTCAACCCTCTTGGAAGTGTTCCCACTTTCCAGGGTGCTGATGGTTTCGTTCTAACTGAGTGCATTGCCATTGCTATCTACTGTAAGCAGCCCTGTCCGAATTCATAGTTGAATGATAATCCACTGTTTATTTATTCGGCCATAATCTTCGTTTAGTATAGCTAATGTCTGCTGTTAGTCACCGCCCAGAACGAGAAGACATCGCTTTTGGGGAAGACCAAACAAGATTATGCCTCGATCTTGAGATGGATATCCTACGCTAACACTGATATCTTGTCACCCCTGGCCTCGTGGTTCCGTCCTTTGATCGGCCGTGATCCTTATAATAAGAAAAACGTCGAAATTGCTCAGGAGAAGGCCCTCAAGGCTGTCAGAATCCTCGAGGGCCACTTGACTTTGAACACCTTCTTAGTTGGTGAGAGATTGTCTCTTGCAGACATCTTTGCAGCGTCCATTGTCTCTAGAGGGTTTATGTTTGTATGTCTTCACACATAACGTTTATCATTGTGCGAATTCTAATAGTACATAGGTGTTTGACAAGGGATTCCGATCTCAGCACCCCAACGTTACTCGTTGGTACGATCTTATTACCAACCAGGACATCTACAAGTCTGTTGCTGGGGAAGTCAAGTACATCGATGAGGCTGTCAAGTACACACCCCCCAAGAAGGAGCCCAAGCCTGCTGCTGCCCCCAAACCCAAGGCTGCCCCTAAGCAGCAAGAGGAGGAGGACGATGAACCTGTTGCTGAGGCCCCTAAGGCCAAGCACCCTCTTGAGGCTCTGGGAAAGCCTACACTTGTTTTGGACGACTGGAAGAGGAAGTATTCTAACTCGGAGACTCGTACTGAAGCTCTTCCATGGTTCTGGGAAAACTACAAGCCGGAGGAGTACTCTCTGTGGAGGGTCGACTACAAGTACAACGATGAGCTTACCCTAACTTTCATGAGCTCCAACTTGATTGGTGGTTTCTTCGCGCGATTGGAGGCGTCTCGCAAATACATCTTTGGATCGATGTCGTGAGTACAAATAATTCCTTGCGCCATGGCAACCTGGTATTAATCGATTTCATAGCGTTTATGGAAAGAGCAACGACTCCGTTATCAGCGGGGCGTTCGTTATTCGTGGACAAGAGTTCGAGCCTGCTTTCGATGTAGGCTGGGCCTTATCCTTTTTCTCGTATGCCACATGCTAATTGACCTAGGTTGCTCCTGATTGGGAGTCTTACAGCTTCATTAAGCTTGACCCCTCCAAGCCTGAGGACAAGACCTTTATCGAGGACGCTTGGTCTTGGGATAAGCCCTTGACTGTTAGTGACAAGGTATGGCTTGCTTCCTTACTTAACTAATTATGTTCACTAATCCTTGGAACATTTAGACTCACGAGCACTCTGATGGCAAGGTGTTCAAGTAAATGCAATGGGAAACGGGGGGGGTTGGTCATAAAGGCGATATGGGTTGGATTACTTTTAAGACAGAGCACTGTCGTAGAATACGAATGATGAATCGATTTTTTTCGGGCTAACTCGGTGCTGACACCGCATGGTGCAAGAAATGCAACTTTATTTACCATCCGTCGTGTGCTTTTTGCATGTGTCCATTGATCGTTTGGCCCTCTGTGCCAATCGGAAGCCATGATACTGCGTCCGAAAATTGATCGGCATAGCTTTACCGATGTTGGGCGACAGGTGCAGGTCCCGGAAGCTAACAAAGGTGTAAGATTCCAAAGGCAGTTATGAGACTCAAATGATAGACAGCTTCATCAGCTCCAAGTAGTGTAACACAGTCTATGACGACGTGATGAGGGTTCACCTGAACGATACAACTAGCAATCGAATTACTATACTTCTCGTCTTTCCCAGGGCATGTTCTTGCGCTCTTTTTGTGCTTTTCTTTTTTGTTTCCTAGCTATGGTACTCTCCAGCTGTTTCTTAGACAATTTCGAAAACCGATCTTCCAGCACGAGCCTTTTGAGAGTAGCTTAAGATATACAATTAGCACAGAGAAATCATACAATAATGGTATAATAGACCCACATTGCTTTGGGTGGAAAGCTTTCTTTCCTTGCTTGACCAACTCTCGCTCCTTCTTTTTATGTTCTCTGAGGACTTGCTGTAATTTATCCTTATTCTGTTGCGACTGCTTCTGGGATTCCTACAATTCACAAAAAACCCCCCCAGCAGATTAAATGCCTGTGGTCACAAAAGAATGTACCGGCGGGGGTATACCATAGACTTGAGTTTCTTCGCAATTTGCTCACTCTTCCTTTCATCCTTGGCCTTTTTTATCTCCTCCTTCAACATCCTCATCTCATCGTTCCGGTAATCGTCAAGGAACGAGTAGTTTTTACGAAACAAATGTTCATCATATCTGGAGTTGACGGCTGCGTCAAACCTGGGATCACGCGCCTTCTGGCGTGTGACGGGCTCAACAACTTCTCGCTTTCGGGTTACGGCGCGCTTAGAGGAAATCTCTTGGGGCGCATTCTTCGAGGTTCGAGAACGATTTTCTTTTTCTTTCTTATTGTCGAGTTTTTGGTATCTGTCGAAGTGGGCTGTGGTGGAGATTTTTTGGAAAGATTCTGCACGGGCGGGCTTCCGCTGGTTTTTTGCGAGGGAAGCTTGCGCGTTTGCGAGGGCGGCGAAGGAGATTTGCGATATTGCAGTGCGGGTATTGTCCTGAACGTCTCGTTAACTATAAGGCGTATTGATAAAGAAGTATAACGTTACCTCTTCCTCTTCCCCCTCCTCACTCTCCTCCTGTTCTTCAGCTTCAGAATCAGATCTTGCGTCACTCATCTCGTCGACCTTATCAGGACTGGCGCTCTTTGGGTAATGTGCGCCCTGCTTTGGTATTCTAGAGGTGCTGTACTGTTCCATATCGCTGTCGTCATCATCCACTTGAGGTTTCGGCTGTCGAATTCGATTCATTATATGGTTGTAGTTGTAGTTATAATTGTCGTAGTTGGTGGTTGAGGTTGGGTTATGGTTGTGGCTGTGGTTAGTGGCGGTGTCCTCATTGAAAGCTTAAACTTCATATGGGTAGAAGACTGTTGTTGGTTAGGCTTAAATTAACAAAATTGGGAATCCGATTTTGAAACCGCTACAAGCCACCAACGAACGACTTAGTAATTCAGAATCCACAGGCCCGTTCCTCATAACCTGAATTCCTTTTGAGCGCATTTTTATGGTGTTGAGGGGGTAGGGTGAAATTGCTAGGATGCTATTCACTCTGCATACACCATAATTCTCCCAAGGTCCAACCGAATGTACAACATCCTTCGCCACATACGTTGTGTGCAACACTTTAGCACAACTATCACTACATCCCACAGCCTCTCTAGCATGGCCCGTTCAAGGACACACCGGCGTCGCGACGATGAACAATCGTATCGAAGAAGTAGAAGCCCTCAGCAAGACTCGTACCTCCCGTCCACCGTGCGAAGAAGAGACGAGTTATCGGTAAGTGGGGGCGCAGGGGTGCAAGCAGGAGGAGGAGCAGGGGCACGAGAGAGGAGAGCGCAAGGGGTGGGAGCGAGAGGAGAGACTAGAGGAGGGGAAGGAAGGGAAGGGGGAGGAGGAGGAGGAGGAGGACGAGAGGGAAGAGCACGAGAGGGAAGAGCACGAGAGGGAGGAGTACGAGGAAGAGGAGGAGGTACCTCATCGTCACGATATGCACCTTATCCATCACCATCTGCCAACTCGCGGCAATCTGGTGCCGATTCCTACCGACCATCTCGCTCGGCTCGGCCCTTTCGGGGAGACGATAATTATACACCTCGCAATCGTGGATTTGAAGGCTTGAATACGCGTTGCAGTAATCGCGACAATATCGGTCGCTACCAACCACCACCAACTTTTCCTCCGCGGAATCAACCAGCGCCTTCTCGGGAGAGGCGCCTTCCTCATCCCCCACCCGCTTCTTCGCGAAATCCCGATCGACCATATCATTACCATGCCTCGCACCAACCTTCGGACACCAACAATTCACTTCTCAATGGCCAGGATATTGATGATGGTGATGTGAGACCTCTTGTCGTAGATGTCCCGTCACTGCTGCCACCGCCGCCACCGCCGCCGCCACCGCCGTCACCGCCGTCACGTAAAGCCAAAGCCAAAGCCAAGGACAAAGGCAGGGATAAAAGCAAAGACAAAGATAAAGACAAAGATAAAGACAAAGATAAAGACAAAGATAAAGACAAAGGCAAAATCAAAAGCAAAGTCAAAGTCAAACATCGATCGGATCAGTCGACATCAGGACCTGTTGCACCCGTTCCTTTGGAAACCTATCTAAAGAAGTCTTTGGAGCCATCCACTAGGCTCTCACAGCCTGCGCAACTACTTGTGATACTGGATCTCAATGGAACTCTGCTTTGTCGGACCAAGGGTAAAAGTGCTGCTGGATCATTGGCCCCCACCTTACGTCCTGGGCTTCGAGAGTTCCTGGCTTATCTCCTCAGCAATTTCAAGGCCATGATATGGACTTCTGCCCGGCCTGAAAATGCTGCTCGGATGGTTAATGCTGCCTTCAAAGAGGACGAGAAGGAAAAATTGCTGGCGATTTGGGGGCGGGATACTCTCGGTTTAACTCAAGCGCAGTACAATGCCAAAGTTCAGGTCTATAAGGTATTAGGGCGGGCTTGGGAGGGAGAATTTATGGTATACCACCCTGATCAACCGGATTCGATTGTTTTTGATCAGACGAACACCGTACTCTTTGACGATTCGATTGAGAAGGCGGTGGGACATCCATACAATCTTATTCATATACCTGAGTTTCTGGCTACGAAAGCTCAAAACGAGTCAGATGTCGTACTGTGCCAATGCATCGACTATTTGGAGGAAGTAAAGTGGCAATCGAATGTATCCGCGTTTATCCGTCAATACCCGTTCGTGTATACACCAACAGAGACAATTGGAGAGATCGATAATAAGGAAACAGAGATGGGAACGTCTTCCCACGACGAAAAGGAGATGGATAATGATGACATTCGCAATTGAGTCTGCTTGTACCTATACCCCGAGATAAATACCACTAGTTTTAGACTGTAAATGATACTAAGTTTGATTGTTTGTACCAATAGATGCAGTACAATTATGCCCGCCAATTGACATGTACTTCATCCGTTCTGGCGGGCTGTTAGCCTATACTCTATGGTCTGATGTATGTTAGGGTAGGCCTCACCTAAATCTCTGGGTACATGTAGATTCTTTAAGTGGTGTTGAGAACCCTGTTTTATACGCAAGCAATCCAGCATGGGCTATCATTATGCCGTTGTCGATGCAAAACCTCTCATCAGTGGCATAAACGCTGCCTCCCCGATCTCTTGCCATCAGGCCCATCATCTCCTGCAGTCTTTCGTTGCATCCCACACCCCCTACAATCAGCACCTGCGAAGACCCAACATGTGCCATAGCACGTTCCGTAATCTCAACAAGCATCGAGAAAACTGTCTCTTGCAGTGTAAAGCACAGATCCTCCCTTGTCACCACCTCATCGCCTTCAGCGTTCATCAGCGGCCTCGGCTCCCCAGAAAGAAGCTGTGCAGCCAACTGATCCACTACCGCGAGGATTCCGGAGAAGGAGCAATCCATCCCTTTGACGGCATACGGTAAATCGAGGAGGTTCGTCCCCTTTTTTGCCATCTGCTCAATATTGTAGCCAGGCGCTGGGTCATTCGAGATTTGTAGAGTCCGCGCAAACCGGTCTAGACAATTCCCGACTGCAATATCGAGGGCTTCGCCAAAGATTCGATATCTTTATCTTTGAATATCGGTTCAGCTCTTCGCGCAATATTTTGAGGAGCGAGGACGGGTTGCGTCACCTCTGTTCAGCATAAGCAATCACCTGTGTATTTCCCCCAGAAACATAAAGCACCACCGGATTATCGGCGCCCGTGATTTCCCGCCCCATCTCGATATGACCGATGCAGTGGTTCACGCCAACTAACGGTTTATTCCAGAGCAGACTCAGACAACGTGCTGCGACTGCAACAGATTGTAGCGGCGCCCCCATTCCTGGACCTTTGGTGTAGCATATACAGTCGATATCCGAAATCTTTGTGCGTGACTCTTTGAGAGCACGCTTTACGAGGGCCACAACCCAGTTGCGGTGGTGTTTGGCAGTATCTTTAGGGAGAAAACCTTCGCCGGGCGGGGAGACGTAGGTGTGGCGAATATTGGAGAGTATTTCGGCGGAACCATTAGGGAGATGACGGATTAGGCCAACGCCGAGTTTGTTGGCGGAGCCTTCGAGTCCGAGAGCAATCATGGCTGATGGATTGAATGGTAGAAGTCGGGGAGTTGGGGCTTATGGTGGGGCCGGGACTTGGCGAATCGCAGTGAAGCGCCTGTCACATATGTTCGCCTCATATCCTACTTACATGTGATAGTGGTTCAAACAGCTCCTCTAACAAAAATGGTTGCAACTCGTCAGGAAAATGCTCTCTGTGTTTATGGTTACTAAGACTAGTAATATTATTGTAGAGAATAGGGAAATCTGTAAGGTTTGTTGTTTTTGAAGGCAATGGCGTGCTGTCCGAAAACTTTGACCTGATTACTTATATTATAGTCTGTAGACGGCTTATATTATGCAAGACCGTGGCTTTGATACGATTTTTAATATCGTAGAGGGTAGGACTCTCCAATATTGGCCGAGGCTTCAGGCAGTAAAATGAATTATAGAAAAGTCTCACTAAGTAAATACCTGATAAGTGGTTTATTCGAGTCTTTCACCTCTCAGACAGTACCGATACTCCTCAATTTTTGGCAATATCATCAATGAATTGCTTGACAAGCGCCTGAAAAAGATTAGTTTTCCGATTATGGCATAACACGAGGAATAACTACATACCTGCATATCCGCAGCAGCCTCCATTCCCGCCTCCAAAACCTCCTGGTGATTCGCCTTACCAACCTCCAGAACCTTGTTCAAGTCGTCTCCAATGACATTCTCCACCAGCAAGGAGTCTCCCCTCGGCCCAGCTTCCAGTACAGCGCAATTTGTCACCAAGCTCATCGCCAAAACTCGAAGGCCGGCATGCCTAGCAACACAGATCTCGGGAACAGTTGACATTCCGACCACATCGGCTCCCATAAGACGGAGCATTCGACACTCTGCGCGGGTTTCAAAGGTGGGACCCGATACGAACGCATATACTCCCTCTTTCAGGGACCTGGTAGCACTGACACCCCCCAGCTTCCGATAGGCAAGGTAGGCAACTCTCCGAAATTCGAGATCATAAGCATCCGAGAGCGCGGGGAAGCGAGTACCAAAGCTTTCCTCGTTGAGGCCGCGGAGAGGGTGGTTTCCGGCTAAGCCGGGGATATTCAGATGCTATACAGCAAGGACGGTTAGAAAGCGTAGAGATTTAATGGAGAAGGAGTGTATGTATTGTACATCATTGATGATCATAATATCACCCACGTGGTATTCTGGGTTCAGTCCTCCAGCTGCATTGGTAACGATGATAGACTTAATACCGAGTAGTTTCATGACCCTAGTTGGAAAAGTGACTTTCTCGATGGAGTAACCTTCGTAGAAACTTGACGTTTATTGGAACCAATCTTTGCATGAAATTAGAGACCACAGTTGGGACGTACTGTGCACGACCAACCATCACAACGACTGGCGTCTTCTTCTCTCCAAGGAATCCAAAAACGAGTTTACCCATATGCCCAACGACTATTTCCAGAAGTCAGTAAGAACTATCAATAAGAACTTGGGGTTCTGACCTGTAGACTGCGGAAATCCTGGTATATCGGAATATGGAATTGCAAACTGAGGGGACGCCTCGAGTGTAGCCACAAGACCTCCTAGACCTGAACCACAAATGATCCCCACTTCGGGCTTCTTCAGCTCATCAGGAGCACATAGCTGGATATGCGAAGCTGCCTTCTGAGTGAGCTCGAATACCGTGGTTCGTTCTTGAATTTCAGGCATGATTATTTGACGATGGTGAGGTTTCTGTGTTGTCTGGAGCTTAAATACCTGACAACAGAGTATACATGAAGTACCCCTGTTGCGGCAGACGGAGGTCTCCGAACTTCGTAGTACCTAACAGGTACGACCCCGCTATCGGTCTTCAGGCGGATCTTCAGCCTCGTTACGGACAAAAATATAGATACAGACAGACACCAAGACAGTAGGCAACAAAATGGTGAGTCGAATATAATGTCACCAGCTCTACAAACACTTTCCGACAAGCTCGACAAGTTCCAAGTAGCTCGGCTGATCCAACTCCGCCGACTTCAACCCTAGCCCACACACAATCATCCTCCCTTCGTCTTTATTCCTCGTCGTGATTATCGAAGCAATCTGTACGGCAAGCAGCTGGCCAGCGGCCTCGCGTTCTGGAACTGTTCCACCGAGTAGCGTGGTAGGGGTGAGGTGAGTGAGTGGGAGAAGCGAATCGTCGTCATCGGTCTCTGGTGCGCCGGCTATCACGCGATGCGCGGAATCGAGCGGGACATGAAACTGCGCGAACATATTTCTTCAGCACTCGGAATCAATAGCAAGTCAATATATCCATATACCCATTGCGCCAATCTTCCATCCTGAGTTATTGTGATGAGGATCTTGTCAGCAAAGCCGACGACCATTGCGACCGTGGGAACATCTTTCACGAATCCGGCAGCCCGTTTGGTTGTGGCCGGATATCCGGTGGTGGCGACAGAGTCCATACTGATACTGTGGAGAATAGACGCTGTTGACACCGACCACTTAAGATGGAGTACCTATAGTTACTGAGGCTCCAGGATCGAGATAGTTTCATCGTGCGCAGATCTACTTAGTCCCTACGCGGCTAGCTCCCTTGGCAAACGCCTTGAGATGCTTAAAAAATTCTATCCGAACTTCACACCCCCGCCATCAACGAATCCACTCCCAATATGCCTCCGAGAAGTTTCAAGCCGACGCGAGAGCGTAAGCAGCGGCGGTGCGACAAGAGTCACAGACAGAACGACCCAGATGTCAATACCGCTCCGGACGAGCGCTCACACGTAGTCCCAGATTCAAACGCGGAAATTGTGATTCCTCTCACGGCAGTGGAGAAGGCGGAAAAGCGACGGAAGCAGTTGAAGGAAGGATTGAAAGCGGCGCAGCCAAAGATGTCAGCAAAGAAACAGAAACGCTTCAACAAATACATTGAGACGAAGCTCAAGAACGAGGAAACTGCAGCTATCTTGGAAAAACTTGCAGAGGCCAGGGTGGATACAAGTTTATTTGCTAGTACCAAGAATATAGGCGCATCAAGGGAGTCGAAGAAACAGCAAATCAAGCGTGCGCTATTGGAAGAACAGGCCGGGATAAATCTTGATGAAAACAGGGCAATACTATACGAGGAACGTCGGATTCCAGAAATAGAAGATATTCAGGATGAAAACTTAGATCAACACATGCTGGATCAGCCTACGGATGAGAACGCATTTGAGAGGCAACAGCCGCAGGAACAAACCAAACCGGCGCACCCATTTATGATTGGTGCAACTGTAGGTGCGGGTCTTAAGAGACCGCTGGACGGCGGGGAGGGCGGACAACCTGTGATAAAACGGATCAAGAAGAACCGAAATATTAGAAAGGAGCTGGTACTCGTTGTCAACGAACTAGTGGACTCGGAAGACGATAAAATGCCAACGAGCGATGACGAGAGCAGTGTTGGAGATGGTTGGGACAGGAAAGAAGAGGAATGGCATGGCTTTTCCGAGGCTGAGGGGACCGGTAGTAACTCTTCGTCGTCAGAAGATTCCGATTCGTCGGATGACAGTGACGACAGTAGTGACAGCGAGGAGGAGGAAGCTATCGATCGGTTAAAACGGGGACAGTCTGGAAAGGCTAATGCCTTCAAAGAATGGGCACTAGCACAGAGGAGGATCACTGTTGATGGAGATACCAGTGTTACTAAGTCTAATATAGTGACTTCAATTGAACTAAAATCTACGATTGTTCATGTTTCTCGAAAACGTGAAGAAGATATGACACCTCCACCGGAAGAGTTAGTTGTATCACAAACGGACAGAAAGGTATCCGTTGGTGTGCAAGCACCCGCAGAAACCCAAGGCTGAATCTGAGTTTATAGGTTCATTATGTAACTATACCTCGCCCCGAGCATATCCAAACTGCCCGTCTTGCCCTCCCGGTTGTATCAGAAGAACAGCGTATTATGGAAGCAATCCACAGCCACTCTTGCGTAGTCATCTGCGGTGAGACCGGTTCCGGTAAAACAACACAGGTTCCGCAATTCCTTTACGAAGCAGGGTATGGATCACCCGGTAGTCCTACACCTGGACTCATTGGTGTGACTCAGCCCCGTCGAGTTGCAGCAGTATCTATGGCAAGTCGTGTTGGAACGGAATTAGGTCCCAGCGGCAACGAAAAGGTGTCCTATCAGATTCGATTTGACGGTACTGTTGGGCCAAAAACCGCCATTAAGTTCATGACGGATGGTATTCTGCTCAGAGAATTAGCGGATGACTTTCTATTAAGGAAGTACTCGACTATCATAATCGATGAGGCGCATGAAAGAAGCATCAATACAGATATCTTGATCGGTGTGATGAGTCGAGTTGTGCGCCTGCGGGAGAATCTAGGGAAACAGGATGGCGAGACTAAGGTTAGTCCGAGTAGATCACTGAAGAAAACAAGTACTGATTACCTAAAAGCCTTTGAAACTGATCATTATGTCTGCAACCTTGAGAGTCTCCGATTTTATAGAGAATCAGACGTTGTTTAACAAACCTCCGCCATTGCTCAAGGTGGACGCTAGACAGCATCCCGTAACCATACACTTCTCCAGGCGAACGGCTTCAGATTATGTAGAAGAAGCTTTCAAAAAGGTTTGCCGGATAAACAGGCGACTTCCGCCAGGAGGTGAGCTCCCAGACATTAAGGCTATACTGAAGAATGATGCTGAATTATCGTTAGGAATCCTTGTGTTCTTGACTGGCCAGAATGAGATTTTAACACTTCTAAAGAGGTTAAAACAGGCGTTTCCGATCAAAACAAAGCAACAAAGCAAGCGTGCTGACAGCAGCTCACAGTCCCAAGTAAAGGTTCTGGCTAGCGAAGGTGTGTCCCCTCCGTTTATATGATCCATTGCAAACTAAAACATCTCTCTAGCAATTGTGGAGACAGAAGACGTAGAGCTAGGAGAAGATGCCTCATATATGATAAAAAATGGCGAGGAAGACCCCATCTCGGAAGACGAGGATCAGAACCTGGGGGAAGAAATGGGTGATGTGGACGTGGAGTGTCCTCTACACGTTTTGCCGCTTTACTCTCTTCTTCCGACAAAAGAACAACTGAGGGTCTTCGAAGACCCGCCAGCAGGTGCTCGCCTCTGTGTTCTTGCTACCAACGTTGCGGAGACGTCTTTGACGATACCTGGCATCCGATATGTCGTCGACTGCGGAAGGTCCAAGGAGAGAAACTACGACAAAATTACGGGTGTCCAAAGTTTTAATATTCAATGGACAAGCAAAGCTAGCGCTTCTCAGCGCACTGGTCGAGCCGGGAGAACGGGTCCTGGCCATTGCTATCGATTATATTCCAGTGCAGTATATGAAACTGATTTTGAAAAATTTGCAAAGCCGGAGTTATTGCGGATGCCGATTGAAGGTGGAAAGATGACACCCAGAACCAATGCTTCCAACTGACAGTTTCACAGGTGTGATCTTACAAATGAAAGCTATGAACATTGATACCATCGTGAACTTCCCTTTCCCAACACCGCCAGACCGAGAAAACTTGCACAAGGCTGAAAAGGTTTGAGTTTCGCAACTGAGCCCGGTACCGAAAACTGCTGATATGTGGTAGTTGTTGGGCTATTTGCGTGCCATTGCCGCTGATGGTACCCTTACAGAGTTGGGCCGTACCATGAATCTCTTCCCTCTCTCCCCTCGTTTCGCCAAAATCCTCATGATTGGCCAGCAGCATAAATGTCTGCCATATGTCATTGCTATAGTCTCGGCATTATCAGTTGGAGATGTGTTTGTTCCGGAACAGCAACTCGGCTTCAATGACGATGAGGAAGACGATGAAGTGCCTACGAATGAAAGAAGCTCTGCCCGAGATGCGAAGTCAAAATTGCGCAGCGACTATTATCGTGCGCACACAAACTTTGCTACGTTGGACGCAGAAAGTGACGCAATAAAGATGCTGTCAGTGGTGTGTGCTTTCGAGTATGAGAAAAACCCTGCAGACTTCTGCGCCCGGAAATTCATCCGGTTGAAGGCTATGGAAGAGACGAGAAAACTCAGACACCAAATAACCAACATTGTCATGGCAAATTGCCCAGGAGTGTTGCCAAAATTTGAAGCTAAACTGTCACCTCCGTCCAAGTTACAGGTACTTTGGGCCCCGCAGCCCTTCGGACAATTTTTAATTTGTGTGTAGGTCAAAGCATTGAAGCAGATAGTTGCAGCAGGATTTATAGACAACGTCGCTATCCGTGCTGACTTGCTCCCAAATTCGGACTTCAAGCTCAACAACATCAAGATGACCACCCAGATACCCTATATTACCTTGTTTCCTTCCACCGCCCAGCCATCGGCCGAGATTGAAGATCGATCTACATTCCTCCATCAGAGTTCTGTGTTGGCGTCGCAAAACGCAAGGCCAGAGTATGTGATATATAGCGAGCTCACTCAATCGAGCTCTGGCAGTGGGAGGGTGTGGATGAAGCCTTTGACGACGATTAAAGGCGGCCAGTTGGCAGCTCTTGCAGAGGGAACACCGTTAATCACATATTCGAAGCCGTTGGAATCGAAGCCGCCAAGGATAATACCGGACTCTGACGGAAAACGAAGAGAGGTCTGGGTTATACCAAGGGTTGGTGCAGCTATTGGCAAGAGTGGGCTGGGATGGTCGTTGCCGCCCCAAAGGATTATTCAAAAGCGAGAGGGAATTTCGCAGAAGTGGGTCAAGGAGTGATACTGCCTGCATAAGATGTAGTACATCAGTATGGGGTGCAGTGTTAATAAAAGACAAGGACAAGAAAATTATGAAGCACTCTGAAGTGAGATTTGCGGATTCTCCGGAAAGCAAGGAATAATGCGTGAGCGATACTTGACGTTTACAGGATGCCCATAGCCCATTACCACGATATCCAGGTCATGAGTAGCGTTGTCATGTTTTACCACCCTCATATTTCTTAGCAGTTCGTTATATTCTATCCCTCTTCCCAGCAGTTTAGAGATCAATGGCTCCAGTCAAATTCGTCAAACTTCCTGAAGCTACCCGTCGGAGCTATAAAGCCGCCTAGCAGACCACCTAGTATATTTCATGTGAAGGTTGAGTCTGAAGATATCACTCAGGGAGCTACAAGAATTGTATCTACTTACTTTCTGCCCATGAGTTTGGATGTCAGGGGCTCCCTCAATGGTTCTGGAGAGCGCTAGAAGCGAAACATCTGTAGGTGGTTCTCACCATCTTCTGGGATTGAACCCGAGTACCCGCTGCAAGACCAAAGATCTGACTCGATTCGTACAACTACCTTTCCCATGATCACCGACTACCAAGCATTTGATCTAACCACTCATCATTACCATCAATCTCATTGTGATGTATAAGTCTTGTCTGTCGTGGCGCTTGAGCACTGGATTCCGTCCCATACTTATGGGATCCAGTCACTGGATGTTGTACCAGACCAGAGTCAACGAGATGAACAATACGAAAAAGAGGTTTTAAAAACAGCACCGCTCCGGTAAATGAAGGCTTACCGCCATCCAAGTTCAGCTCCCCCAGAAATATATCCAAATCATCACCCTCTCCAGCGCCTCCGTCTGCATCTCCGCCATCTCCGCCAGGCACCTTTGGGGCCCTTGATTTGATCTTATTTTTCTCGAACCGTGCCCTAAACGCAGAGGCATTGTTCTGCTTTGCGATCTTCTCAGTAACATCGATAAAATCCTTCTTATCCACCTTTAAAATCTTTGGTTTGCTCTTTTGTTTTTGTCCCCAGCTCTCGTTCAGAAACGCTTCGTCGATCATGCCTTCGCGGACCTTGTCTTCTTCGTCGAATTTTAGCTGCCCGCCTGTCCGCGACAGCGTGAGGGCAACATAATCTTCCTCGGGTACTTCTTGTGGTGCGGAGGTATCTACAGATAAAAAATATTAGCGCCAATGATAATGGATAGGAGGAGGGGTTATATAGCGTGAGCGCACCAAGCGGGAATTCGGGTTCTTCCTCTTCATATCTCCAAGCATTGCTGGCGACTTTTCGGCGGCTAAAGTGACCGTTCCCTTCGTTTTCTGTTTCTCCCTCTTTTTTCTCTCCAGCGCCAGTTTCTTCATCCACTTCTGAACCCACCAGATCGCTATCGAGATCGCTATCAGTAGCACTCCCTTCCACCGGTGCACCGCCTTTTTGAAGTTTGTCTTTCTCTTTCTCCTTCTCTTTGTGTTTATCCTTATTCGCTGGATCCTCTTTGCCTTTAGCTTTAAGCTTGCGCACGCGGTCGCGATTCTGTTTACGGTCCCATTCTAGTTGCGTACACGGTCAGAGAATGAGCTGAGCCTCAGACGGAAATAACATACTGTTATTGTGGAGCACCATTGCGTTGGAGGCAGATAGTCGTTATTGAGTTGGGGGTGGGGTGGTATGACGTGGTTGTACTCGGAGGGTGTCAAAAGCCGTACAATGCGCAATCAGCCCTATACGATGACAGCAGATGCCGTCCCAATTTTAATGCTACATTAACGCCAAAAAAAAATAATGTACATATGAATCCTCTTCACACAATTTCAATCGCCGTCAGCATTCTCATGCCAGGCCCATAGCACTCCTAACCAGCTGCATAGTCTCCTCCGCGCTCTCTCTCGCTCTCAACGCCCCGTCTTCAGCTACCTGTTCCAAGTATCCGTCGCCCTCCTTCATAATCTTTTCATACTCTACCCTTACGGGCCTTAGACCCTCAACCACACACTCTGCAACCCTATCTTTGAGGGCCTTCATATTGCACCCTTCAAATTCGCTTGCCACATTCTCGAAATCGTCTCTGCGTTGCATATGCGCATATATCTGCACTAAATTCGACACTCCGGGGCGATTCCGGGGGTCAAAGCTAACGCCCCCAATCGAGTCTGTCACCGCCTTTTTGAGCTTCGATGAGATCTCTTCGGGGGTGTCAGTGAGGAGGATACGAGAGTGCGGCTGCGGGTCGGATTTAGACATTTTTACGAGAGGGTCGCGGATGGACATGACCCGGCGGGCGGGGGCTGTATGGGGTAGACGTCAATTGCTTGCGGCAAAGGAGAATGGGAGATATTGTTTACAGAGGACAGTCTTCGGGAGAGGAAACACCTCCCCATATGAGCTGTGAAACGTAGCTGCGACTTCACGCGTGAATTCCAAGTGCTGTGCTTGGTCCTCACCAACTGGTACCTCCGTAGCCCTACTTCCATCAGCTCGACTCCACCGAACCCAGAAGAGAACAGTACCTATGCACCAAAATATCTGCAGCCTGCAACACGGGATACGAAAATAACCCCAACTTCAGCTTTGCCGTCGACTTCCCCTCAAATGGATTCGCATCTACTCTAACGCCCAATTTACTCTTTCCAACCCCCCATCAGCGCCTTCTCTAGCGCTGAGGGAACCTATCCACCCACCTTCCATTGCGTCATCCTGCTCAGGTATCCGGTACTCGCCCCACAGCTCAGAATCCACATAAGCTCCGCATGTTGCATAACTTTGCTCTGTTCAAACAATATACTTCTTTTAGGATTAATTCCTATAGCGAGTATAGCTGCCAGCATCTCTTTTTTGCACCGTCGCAATGTTTCCGCATCCTGGCGTTGTGTGATTGCGTGCAAGTCGACAATGCTGAAGATGAGTTTTGCAGTGGGAAGCGCCGAGGACTGGATATCGACCCATTGTCTAAGAGCGCCGAGGTAGTTGCCGAGATGGGGGATACCCGTAGGTTGGATACCAGAAAAGACAACCTTTGAGGGTGCTGCCTCGGTGGAGTTGAAGCGCCGCGGAGCGTAAAGGTGCAACCGGAGGTGTCGAGGGATATTGAACATTGTTGTCTGGGACGTTGCGGCAGAAATATGTAACAAGTTAGACTCCGTGCCAAGCCGAAGTATAAATGTCTGAATGCAACTGAATGATTCGTAGATATAACCAGTACTCAAGTATTTGCTTAAGGTAGCACGAAGTATTATACTTGGAATACCAGTACGGGAGACAATGTTCTAAGAGGCTTAAAAGTCGAAGGTCAACCTGTCACTCGCACCACAAACGTATTTGGTTGACTACCGAACCATTAATTGTGATTGAAGCCATATGGATGCACCCCCGGTGGTCAGCCAGACCCAGCACGGCACCCAGCACCCCTCGAATGCATGCGATAAGATTGCTCATCTAGTTTGAGTTCCTATAACTATGCTGTAATATTCGAAGGCCCACACCGAAGAAGCTCACTGCCAGAATCCAGTCCGCGGCACCCATAATCATACAAAGTTCCAATCTAGTCCCACTCCCTTTCGAACCAATTCTCATACGCTAGACTGTCACTTTACGTCACCGTAGCACTGCCCAATCTTGTTCTCTCCGCGGTCGGCAGTTCTCTGCCTTCCTCGTCCCGCACGTCACCAGTTTCTCTCCTATTGCCCTTTTGTTTTCGCTGGTCTGCCTTGCGCCTCTCCCTGCGTCGTCGCTCACTTTCGCTTTCACTCGTGTATCCGCCCTCACTGCTTTCATCCCAGGCATCGTCTCGGTTGACACTGTGTTGTCTGTTATTCTCATCGTTCCCTCCTGTCAAGCGTGCCTCTTCGCTCTGATCTTCTACTTCGCATTCCGGAGGCTCAACCCAACCAGCGGGGACGACACATGGCAACGCTACGCCGATAGAGGCGGCACGGTTGATGTATGCTGGAGCTGGCTGGCTTGTGAGGGCTTGACATAAATGGGATGTGAAATGGTTGCCTAGATACAGTATCAGCCTTTGCGTCATTCATTCAGGAATTTCCGGAGAGTTCTCACAATTCCGCGTTAAAAGGTTATACGACGAACCCATGAACTCTAGTGAAGCCTTGGCTTTGATATCAGCTTAAGCCTTAATAGGAGAGCCACAAAGGTACCCACTTCACGAACGATAGCATCGATCTCTTCTGGCGTGTTATAGGTGAAGCCGTGCAGGATGTCACAACGCCATATTGCTCCGGGTGGTTCAGTTTTTGGTTTTGTCCAGTATACACCCGTTACCTCAGGTCGGTCATGTCCACCAAAGGCGAATTCCTTATCTCCTATTGCCACGCCCGTGTGAAGTAAGGAGGTGCCCAGCGCCCATAGTGTTGATGCAAGGCGACCTGGTGGCAGGAGGTCGTAGACGTTTATTATTACTTCTGTTTTCTTAATGCTGCTGAGCGTTGAGCGATGCGAGGAACGAGAGGGGCGAGACATCTCGGTGACAGATATGCTCCTCCTTGAGGGGAGTACCTATGAATGATTTTGGAGATGTTGAGGTAATTTTAAGTAGTTGAGTGAGAAGTATTTGAAGCTTGCTGTGGTTCTACATACAATGGGTAAAGTCAAGTCCTAAGTTTAAGGTTGGTTTTCAACTTGGAGAAAAGTGGGAACGGAGGCTTTGAGCTGGCGATGGGGTCAGTGCAATCCCGGTAAAGGCTAACTCTTTGTGTGCAAGCGCAAGGTCTAAGCGACCACTAAGAAATCATCCCCGGTTGGTGAATGGTGATGTTTGTTGGCGGATATATGAAGACTAGAAGTCAAGAACGTACTGTGCCGGTGTGCTTTTGAGGCGGTATTTGGGGCCTGTATGTGACCGAACTAGCAAAACGAAATAGTCAGAACACCTTCTCCAGCAAACTGGTGGACAGTCCGAGGCCACGGATGGCCAGTATCACAATAAACCAACGGGTACCTGTAAGGCTGTCAGGCTTTGAATCAGATGTCCGCTCTTGGCGCAGATCCGGCACAACTGCAGTACAGCCCGGTCGAACCCAATGCCAGACCAGACCGATGTCTTGCAAACACAAACACTGCCACCCAATCCACCCTCACGGCTGGCCCATCCAGTAGATATCAACTTGAAGACGGGCATTACTGTCGATGAGCAATTGGGTTGGCATGTTAACATTGGCCAGTAGCTGCCTAATGCAACTATCTTGATGAAGCTGCGGAAGCTTCGAGATGAAACATCGCAACTAACCAACGGTTGATGCAAAGCCAATACAAGGAGGAGGAATGGGAAAATGCAAAAGAGGAACTGATCTGTCGTGCCAATTCCAAAAGCCGGTCCCCACCCAAATCACCAGCACAGCGTAGATATCCTTGGTAGATGTCACCCCCTTGTCATGGCATGCTATCACGGTGCCGGTGCCAAGGTGCTGGAACATTGCCAATACCTAATGTTCCCTTTCTCGTCTTCAAGCCACCCACAGCACAAACACAACCGGGAGTCCATAACTTGGTACTCCTTAAGACCAACACGCAAAGAAGACCACCTGCAGCTTCCCCATAAGCGACCGCTTAACCAGACACATATTCGTCCATCATGCCACCAGCTCACCCCAAACAGCGCAAGATTGCGATCGTGGGCAGCAGGGCTGTCGGTAGGAACCGGGCTGGTCGCCTCGACTTGTCTTAACGCTGACGCTCCATACCTTATAACTCAGGCAAATCGTCGCTCACTGTCCAGTTTGTCGAAAACCACTTTGTCGAATCGTATTATCCCACGATCGAGAACACTTTCTCAAGGACCATTAAGTTTAAGGGCCAGGAATATGCGACAGAGATCATAGATACCGCCGGTCAGGTATGCCGCTACTTCTGCTCTGCTATTGCTCTCTCAATGCCCTCGATCTTGCGCGCATAAGCCAATCTGATGGGAGAGCACAGGATGAATACAGCATTTTGAACTCAAGACACTCAATCGGCATTCATGGGTACATGCTTGTCTACTCGGTTGCATCCAAGCAGTCGTTTGAGATGGTCAAGATTATCCGGGATAAGGTCTTGAATCACCTCGTGTGTCAACCTACTCTCCACGCAGCATGGTACTCGACTGACTGTTCCATGTCGAAAGGGCGCCGATTGGGTTCCAATCGTGGTAGTCGGCAATAAATCCGACCTTCACATCCAGCGACAGGTTACAGCAGAAGAAGGCAAGGCTCTGACTACCGAATGGAATTGTGCATGGACAGAGGCTTCGGCAAGACACAACGAGAACGTCGTCAAAGCATTCGAGTTGATGATCGCAGAAGTTGAGAAGGCGCAAAACCCTCAGCAGCCAACTGGCGGAAGAAATTGCATTATCATGTAATTGTTCCTATTTCCTTGGAACTCTTGAATCCGTCCTTCGACTCTTGCTACCGATTGTAACATGCTGGCGACGAGCCTCGTTCGAGAACAGGCGACTAATATGCTCTTACTTTGGTGATCTGGCCCGTCGTCGTCGCTCGGAATAACTATTTTCTGGTGGCTTGTTTATATGGGCTAGAGATTGTGATGAATTATGCGTTAAGCATTAATGATTGCTTGCTTTTTTTTTCATGCGATGACACGATGAGCCTTTTCATAATGAGTTCTTCAAACTGTGGAAGTATAATTGTCTTCCTCTTTCTTGTCTGTTTCCGTTTCCCTTTTCTTTTCTGCAGCTGAGATAGTTTTTTGGGTTTGGGGCGGCGTGTACGGTTCCACCTGGCATGTGCGTCTAGAGTATTGTATGTGTTGGCGATAACCAAACGCTTGCATTGGAGCTTCGCAGAGCGATTTCACCATCCTTGAAATGCCATCGATTATTAGATATGTTTAAACATAACATACTTCTTAAGTAGGTAGCATCCAAATTGGCTGGTGTATGTATTCGGTGCCATGATCTGGACTTTTTCTGATACGGTATCTGTAAGTACTCATGGATCAACTACAAAACCCTTCACGATGAGCCGCAAACACCCTAGCCAAATGGGGTGTCAGCGATTCGGCCGGGCGTTTGACTAGTTTGGAGGCCTGGAATCCTGTCGTACGTGCAAATAGGAATATGGTCGTGCAAGCACGCCGAACTCATTAGGAACAAATAGGTGTATTTTGTCAACGAGAATGCATTTTTTCTTCTAGTAGATATCTCCATATTGCGTGGGTCTTCAGCCCCAGCGGAGCTCTGTACCTTATTGTTTTCTAGAGTTTCCATTTCAGAACCTAGCGAAGTTCCGTGAGGACCTATACTAGTAGCTGGCCAGAAATACGGATTTCCAGACATTTCGTCGGTATGATATCTCTATTCCGCTTGGACAATTTGAACCTTACAAGCAGTACGAAGCTTTAATCCCCATGAGTTCCTGTATCCTGAATTACCTGCTATGGGTGCTATTCTGCCCTTCTCCCATTCCATCCTTTGCCCTCTTGCTAGCTTTGTTTAGTAGCTCCAGCCCATCCAGCCCAGCCCTATCCTGTCGATATATTTAACATAGCCCCCCTTCCCCGCCATGACGCACCCAGCAGTTTTCTACCTCAGGAATCAAGGTTTCCTTATGCTCAGAGCGGAGTCGACGAAAATAAGTGATGTGTATGGGTGGATATTAGTGATACTTCATGGTATATGCTTTCTTATGTACACGGTGAATCACAATATGTCCCCTGGAGGTTACCGTATAAATGGCAGGTTTTGTTTGAGCGTAGGCCTAAATCGCAATGCTATGCTCCTCAAGTGGCCTTGTATGCCTTTTATATTCATAACTCCCGTACCTATTCTTATCGAATAACGCAATCAGAGGTGGAATATTTCTAATTAGCCTTGGGACTGTGTTGGAAGGGGGAAATACCATGGCACAGCGTAGATATTGTATCTGTAATTTTTTCCTATGTCTATTTTCTACGACACAGAATCCAGATAGGCGTCTCGTAGCGAAATTTAGGTATGCCTCTGTTCTTCAGTTGCCTCCTGTACATACCATATGATTCTACCTAAGTCAGTCTCTTTTCCGGGATTAGCCTAGAACGACAGTTTCTCTTAAGAGCTCTCCGGGTGCGGTATTGCGAGTCACAGTGCAGCTTCGGCCCAGGAAACCGCTTTCCCATCAAATAGCACCTTTTGGCTTATACAATTTTGGAAGTTCATGATTGTATAAGAGGTTGTTCCAAATAAACCATCCGTTACCCAGAACGTTGACTAATGCCCACCGGGTCCCAGCCTTACACTGTTCACACGGAGCACTACTTTTGAGCAGGCCAGGTGGCAGGTAGTACTATAAAATAGAACCATACATTTCTTTCTAGGTACATCGGAATGTGGTACCCTAAAGACCCATTAATTGGTTGAAAACCGTCGATTGAATAAGCAAACGCACTTTGACTTTCTTTTGATGGGGTGCTGGCTGCTACCACAGATGCAGCAGGTTGAGGACTAGCTCATGGAACCTGAAATCCTACCAATCGGTCTACGTACTCCCTTCAGGGCAAGAAACTGTTCAAGATCACCAAAACTGGTAACTAGCATGGATCAGAGAAACGCTCATACATTCTCATAGCCGGATGACAGACTAACATTCTCACTAGTTTGTATAACCTGTTTTCCGTTCTCAAACTATTCGTGTTCCTACTAAATGGCCGCTCGCAGCTACTTCCCAGAGATGGTACCACTTCTGTTAACGAAATTTGGAGCAACCGTTTCGACTGAGCACAGCAGAAGAGCTCCCGGCCAAGTCGCCTATCTGAAGAGCGCCGTTGACTTCCCCTCTTCCCAATTTGGAATCCTTTTCCACAACTTGTTTCAGCTGAGTACAACTGATGAATTCACTCTCTATACCCTACTCAATTGCTCATAGCAACCTCTCAGACTTTGCTTCCTTCTACCCTTCCATTATGAAGTAACATTTCTTCTTTTCTCGAAAACTTCCTTGATCTTGAGTGCTTAATGTAGACAGCTGAAGGAGAAGTAGTTGCTATTAAGAAAGCCAACCAGAGGAGAGCAGACTGCCGTGGCGGCGCTTGGAGAGTTTCAATTCCAGTGAATGCTTGTGCACTCGTGTTAAACCAAGCTTTGCATGCCTCTTCTCTTCTTCCACCATTTCTAGCGTGCGTGTTTTACTCTGTCGGGCGGGCCCATGATTAGTAGAGATAATGTGTCGGACTTGGGTTTGGAGTACGGTGGAGTGATGTTCAACTTGTTGACGTTGGATTTCGGGATGACGTGACTAAGTAAATACCCGTCGCAGATCTCCCGCTCTAGCTCTGATAGCGAATTAGAGTGGAGGTCTTTATTACCCATGTCGGTATCCTCCATGGACACCCCAAATCGGGTATTGACTTTGCTGCGAGAACATGGTTAGGCATAATGCAAATGTCAGTGCGTAGTGAACTGCTATTCCTGCTCAAAATCCTGCCGTGGTTTACTCATGAGTAAGTGGTATGGAGCGTCCGGATTCTTTTCGCCTACAACGTCAACGCAATACCTATGGATAGTAAACCGCATCGTGACACGACCGGAAAAAGAGGATTCTGTGCTCACTGACTGATTTATTGACGTTAGTTTTCTAACTACTGTAAGAAACAGCTACAAGCTCTAGCGCGGGTTAGGGTTTGGGCCACCAAATACATGGGAATAAATTGCAATATGGAAGTCCAAGTAACTATAAAGTTCGTGGGCACGAGGTGTGAGCCTGCTAATAACATCCCCAAGTCTGAAACGTTGTTTTCCAACTTCTAGGACCCAGTTATTGCCTCGTCTCTTGGTTTTGCTGAGTACCGTAAATATCATCGAATGTCATCTTAAGTATAGACCTTAAATTTTGGATAGTACTCTCACCGTCACACAGAGTGGCTTTAAAATGTTATGGACGGACGTATCGTGATCCTAGTGATGAACTTCAGACCGTAGTGTTTCTACGAGTGCTTGCTCGTGTCGCAGGTGCCAAGCCAACACGTGATGCGGCGTAAGCTACAAGCGTGACCTAGTTGGCAACAAGAGCTTGCATCCGCATACCAACAGCCCCTTCATTCCATTCACAATCACCATCAACACCGTAACATCCAACATCTCTTCTAACTCGACTCGTATTCAATCCATTTTTCTCGTGACGATACACGCTGTACTTCGAGGCGTACTTGAAGTCCACTTCCATGACTATGAAGCGGGAGAGCCCGGGTCCGTCTACATCAGAGCCTCCACGAAAGAAAGCATTGTCAATCGATCCGTCTGGTCGACCCCGATTCAAGGGATGCGAAACAATCAAAGCTTATGAGATGCTCGGGAAGCTTGGGGAGGGTACATTTGGGTATGTATTGTACCTTCTGCTACATTGCAGTGATATAATATGACCGAAGAAAAGATACTAACTGCGATTTTCTTGCAGTGAGGTTCACAAGGCTCGGCACAAAGCAAGCGGAAGGCTGGTAGCGCTGAAGAAGATATTGATGCATAATGCGAAAGAGGAAGGCGTATGTCTACTTGAATTTATTTGAGATTCTGTACCACTGACACGTGCGGGGAAGTTTCCAATCACGGCACTACGTGAAATCAAGATCCTGAAGATGCTGGATCATAAAAATATCATTCGGCTCCTTGAAATGGCAGTTGAGCGGAAAAGCAGTATGGCGTTCATTCGCTTGCGTCATCTGGTGAGGTGTAACGACTAACAGTTACAATAGAGGAACGAGGAGTCTCGCCTAGAGGCACCATGTACATGATCACACCATACATGGAGCACGATTTGGCGGGGCTTTTGGAAAATAAGGATGTGGTATTCAGCGATGGTTTAGTGAAATGTTACTTGCTGCAGCTATTGGAAGGAACCAAATACTTGCACGAGAACCATATCCTACATCGAGATATGAAAGGTTTGGAATTCTCGGATCCGTCTAGATCACCTCTATTCTGACTGGTTTCTACAGCTGCCAACCTTCTCATTGATAACCGCGGTGTACTTCGAATTGCGGACTTCGGTCTTGCGCGAATATTTGACGAGCCAATCCCAGTCGCTAGTGGAGGTGGAGGGCAAGCGAGGCGTGACTACACAAATTGCGTTGTCACTCGTTGGTATAGACCTCCGGAGCTCCTGTTGGGAGAGAAACGGTATACATCTGCGATTGACCTGTGGGGTGTAGGGTAAGCTCGTCTAGAGCTAACTGTGCGTGCACCTCGCTGATTAGCACAGATGTGTGTTTGCTGAAATGTACAAGAGGAAGCCTATTCTTCAAGGCAGTAGCGACCTAGACCAGATGTACAAAATATTTGGACTGTGCGGAGCTCCTACGCAAAAGACGATGCCTAGTGCCGAACGGTTGCCAATGTTTGAAGCAGTCAAAAGCATGACTTTCCAACGCACTCTGGAAAGCCAGCACAGCAGGTATATCCAAACCTCATCCTACATCTGTTTCACTATAACTAAGAATTATATAGAATGGGGAGTTCGGGTATTGCTTTACTGGCCGAATTTCTGAAGCTAGACCCCGCCAAGCGAATCAATGCGATTGACGCCCTGAAGCATGAGTATTTTAGGACTGACCCGCAACCCCTCAAGCCTGGAGATGTACCTAAGTTCAACGACAGCCACGAGCTTGATGGCAAGAAGAATCGACACAGGGGACCACCTCCTGCTCCGGCTGGTGGTAGTGTTGGGGTTGGCCAGAACGGTGGACCAGAATGGGCTGGCAGAGCAGGTGAAGTTGGACCTTGGGGTAACGGAGGTGGAACGGGGACCGGAGGAGGTGGTGGCGGAAGACGACTGCCAAACGACTGGGCTAATGGCAGCGGCCCTGGCCGCCAACATGGTGGAAGACCTCTTCACGATCGACTTCCATCGCATGAAAGCAGCCGCGTGCCACCAGTTCACCGCGAACGAGGAGGCGACCACAGACCCCCGTGGGCAAAGTCAGCAAACCCAGATCACCCGCATCCCAGAGATGCCGGGCTGCCCCTCCCCCCTCCCCCGCCGCGTTCGTTGACTGGGCCACCGGATCGGGATCGTGACCGTCGCCCCGGAGGTCGCAGCCGTGGTGGAGGTGGTGGCGGTGCTGTTGATAGAGATACCTATATTCCGTCGTATCGTGAAGGCGATGACGATAGGAGAAGTAACCGAGGTTGGGACAGAGATCGAGGAGCGAGTCGAGATAGAGAGAGAAGCGATTGGGGTGATCGCGGGCTAGCCAGGGATCGCATGGACCGGGGAGGAGATCGCCTGGATCGAGGAGAGCGCGGGGAGCGCGGGGAGCGTGGGGAGCGTGGTTATGGTGGTGGTGGTGGTGGCGTTCACAGCCAAAGTAGGGACCGCGAACCGCCAGCACACAATATCTACCGCAGATAGTGCGAACGGTATGGTAAGGATAGAAGGGCGGGTGGGTGGGTGGGTGGGTATAGTGTTGGATGGATTTGCGTTGAGGGCGGCATATATTGGGAATCGGGACTGCAGTCAGGCCGATACTAGATCGTATCAGTACGGATACGGGTGTAACAGTTAACGTATCCAATGGGAAGCTCGTGCTATGTACTCGAGTAGTAGTGTATCAGTGGTGTATAAGGGAATGTAAGGGAATGAATCATGGTAGTAGCTCCCATCACCATTAATAGCACGTGCACCTAAAATCAGCAGAAGACTTTAAAAGGTGGGAAGCTGCACCCCAGTTACCTACCCCACTTAGGTACAAGCTGCAAATGGGCCTATAGTGGTTCGGTTATACTGCATAACAACCGTATAAATATCATTCCACCAACTAGCCAACGATACTGCTCAAATCACGATGAGATGCAACCTTCTTGGAGATGCCCTCTTTCAGACAGACAACGATAATGCAGCAACGAGTGGGCGTTCTGGCATTACAGGGCCTTGAAGTGTGGACGAGAATTGGAATCATGTAATCCTGCAAATCCAGCCCAGTCACGGGGAATTGCGTGCCTAGGATTATGGTTGCCGTACACCCCACCATCCACCACGTATCCGATAAGCCATGGCCCGCAGCCGTTAGCTATACTGCTTCCTCGATTGGATGTTCACTCTCCCTATTCAATTCCATCGTCGCTCGTTATTCGTTGCCTAGCAAGTATATGACCATGTTTTTATAAGAGATCAGGGATTTCCACAATCATGTAAGAGCGCTAAAAGATTTTGATCCAAATTGTGTTCACCGCCACCGCACACTACCACATATTTTTGCTTCATTCATCAATCAATCACTCAACCACCATCTCACTCGCTCGGCCAGTGCACAGTGGACCTTTCAGCACTCTCATTGAAGGATCCACCCTCTATGGCTCCTCATTCCGTTACCAACAGCGAAACATCTCCCACAATGGACAGCACGTCCTCAGTACGGCGCAAGAATAATGCGAGAGGCGGTTGGATTATTCAGAAGTTTGGAGGAACAAGTGTTGGCAAGTTCCCACAACAGATCGCAGAGAATATCGCTGGGTATGTGACCAAGGCTAGGAATTGAGGTCACAAAAATATATACTGAGGCGCAGATCGATCGTAGGGTTCATATGAATGAGAATAAAATTGCAATTGTATGTTCAGCAAGAAGCACAGATACAAAGGCGGAAGGAACAACAAATCGGTGAGGCTGAGTCATGGAACCCAACCACCACGACCAAGAGAGCTAATTGTTACAAGATTGATTCTCGCCGCTACAGAAGCTTTGAAGCCTGGATCCCGGCTTTATGTCGGAATCGTCGATGCTATCCGGGAAGATCATATCCGCGGGGCGAAGTGTTTCATCGAGGACACTGCAGTGTTGAGTGCTCTAGCAGAGGAGATTGAAGTCGAATGCGGACGATTAGCTAGCATCCTGGGAGCTGCGCAGGTAACCACTTCCAAAAATCGGGTGTACGAGGGAGATTGTGACAGGTGCTGAAGAATTGGGATGAACACAGATTATCGACGAAATCAGCCCAAAGACCAAGGATGTTATTATTGGGACTGGGGAGAAGTTGAGCTGTATGTTTATGACAGCACTGTTGAAAGATAGGGTGAGGAGTATACTGGAAATGCTATTAGTGATGACGAATTGGAGCTCATGCTGGTGATAGGGTATCGATGCGGAATATGTCAACCTTGAGAATATCGTCGCCGCCGCCGCCTACTCCTCAAAGAATGGCCTTAACCAGGGTTTCTACGATGCACTGACCAAGAACCTGGCGAACAGAATAGCGCAGTGTGAAGATAGGTTACCAGTTGTTACTGGTTAGTGCCTTTGGTTCGTTCTCGGAGTATCACATAGCTAATAGGATATTAGGCTATTTTGGAATCGTTCCGGGAAGCCTGTTGACCTCTGTGGGGCGAGGATATACCGACCTATGTGCGGCGCTACTGGCTGTGGGACTCGATGCAGATGAGTTGCAGGTCTGGAAAGAGGTTGACGGAATCTTTACAGCGGATCCCAGGAAAGTTGTCACGGCAAGATTAATTCCCGTTATCACGCCCGAAGAAGCTGCCGAGCTTACCTACTATGGCTCTGAGGTTCACATCCCCCGGCTTTTTGGTATGGAGGATATGTGCTGACACGAGACCCTAGGTTATCCATCCATTCACCATGGAACAGGTCATCAAGGCACGCATTCCTATACGGATAAAGAACGTCGAAAATCCGTCTGGTGAAGGCACCATGATCTTCCCCGACACACTCTCTCGGAAGGGTGAAGAGACACCGACTGAAGTACCTCGACACTTCCGCAATAGATCCCACGATTCATTGCTACAGCCCCGCTCTAAGCGCCCAACAGCGGTTACAACCAAAAACAACATTGTTGTTCTCAATATACACTCAAACCGGAAATCGTTGAGTCATGGCTTTCTGGCGGGTATCTTCTCAGTCTTGGATAAGCACCAGCTCTGCGTGGATCTCATTTCCACATCGGAGGTACATGTATCAATGGCTCTACAATCGGAGGTCAAGGACCATGCGTTGAAGGAGGCTGTCGATGAGCTGAAGCGTTACGGATCCGTCGATGTAATCCGGAATTTGACGATTCTGAGTTTGGTCGGGAAACAGATGAAACATATGATTGGTATTGCTGGGAAGATGTTTAGTACTTTGGCGAAGGCAAACATCAATATCGAAATGATATCCCAAGGTAAGTCGTCATAGTAACGATGATGTACATTGGCAAAGACGCTAACTCAAGAATAGGTGCAAGTGAGATCAACATTAGCTGCGTTATTGAGGAGAAAGATGCTATCAGAGCGATGAATGTACTGCATACTCACCTCTTTACGTACCAGGACATATAGAAATGGGTGGTGCGGGGATCTGGAGTATATAGAGTTGGCGGTCTGTCTGCTTCATTAAAATTATTGGTGGAATTTAGAGCTGGTGTTTTGTGGGTAAATCATGTTAAAAACGAATCTAAAACATCTGGTTTAAGCCAGATATATTTACGGATATTCGTCGTCCAGATATCTTCTGTACCTTCCGTAACTTCATCCCGATGATAAAAAGACATGCAAAACCCATACAAACTTTTGTTTCTGGATTAAGGCACCTCTTCCAAAACCAACTGAACTTTATTGGAGCACCTAACCCTGACGTCACGTGGGTTTCTCACTTCCGGAAAATCTTTTAGTTTTTGTGAAGCTCCTTACGGCTGACTACGGCAATCAACCCCACGCTCCACCAAAACTCCACGACCACCAACGATTCCCCTACCTCATTTTCTGTTGTCCGCCCCAAACAAGCGATGGATCACTCGCGCGATCCCTGTCCTTGGGTTATCATCAATGACTTCGGCGGTGCTTTCTCTATGGGCGTGAGTTGACATCCGGTTTACCTTGAGGCAACTTATTCGCTGACCATCTTTTAGGCTGTCGGCGGTGCTGTGTGGCATGGTGTGAAAGGTTTCCGCAATTCTCCTGCTGTAAGTTTCATTTCTCTGGCTCGCCACGAACTGCACCTCGCCCATCATGACGCTCTGCGGCATCGGCATATGTAACAATACCGGCGATACGGATGGGCCACACATATGACCCGTGGCTCGCTCCAGCCAGCTTTGGCCCCAGAACCGTGTACGATGTCTGTAAGTCACGCCACTGACCTCTCCGACTTGTAGGGTGAACGTCGAATTGGTGCCATCACAGCTATCAAAGCACGAGCACCCGTCCTTGCAGGAAACTTCGGCGTTTGGGGAGGACTGTTCTCAACATTCGATTGCGCGGTGAAAGGAGTACGAGCAAAGGAGGACCCTTGGAATGCTAGTACGTTATAATGCTCTTCCAGCCTTGTTGCCAGGGAACACACCGTTGACAGGGTACCATTGAAGTTATCGCCGGTTTCTTCACAGGTGGAGCTCTTGCCGTTCGTGGTGGCTGGAAAGCCGCTAGAAACTCTGCCATCAGTTGTGGTATATTGCTAGCTATAATCGAGGGTGCAGGTATTGGTATCAACAGAATGATGGCGGGAAACAACAGGCCGCAGAACCCTCCGGTGTGTCGTATCCCCACCCAAAATATGCCCGGCTATTTGTCTCTTGAGATTTGTGGAGAGATGCTGACAGGTTCGTTATTATAGTTGCCGTCGGAAAGCTCAACGGTCGGAGCGCTACCTGCATAAGCCCACTTTTTTTCACATTCACTTAGATACTCGAAGTACGAACTTTCTTAGGAATGGGATTAATATGGGCTTTTCTTTCTGCGATTCCCGACAGGGAGGATCTGGTTTACTTTTTTGCAACTTTTCCGAAACTCTGCATTTACCTGTTTGGGTGGGTCGACAACAAACTTCGGCATTCATCTCTACTCTGTTGCTCTATAATCGGTTGTACATAATCCACATACACGGCGTTTTGTTTTCTTGGGTCATACTCGGTCATTCGGTCATGTGCCGCGCATGATGAAACCGCAGGTCTGAAATAGTTCATCTCCGAATAGCCTCCAAGCACATACAGTGTATCAGGTATTATATTTCCCAAACCAAGGATAACGAATGGTATACTATGTCACTACCTTTGCATGCTGTGACTCCTGGTCGAGGGCACCGAAGAATCACGGAGAAGTAAACACACCCACTTCTCATTTCTCTGACATTGGATCTCCCAAACCCAAGTTACAACTGTTAGGTGCGTGCGTAGAAGCCCAGCAACTAGAGCCGGAGAAGAGCTTCCACGCACCCAGTGTCAGAGTCATTCATTTTACCCATGAAAGTAGCCAACTTTTCATGGAAGAATCTCTAGATCTGGTGTATACACAAGTGGGGGGAACTCACCACACCTAGTAAAAGTAAGCTGCAGGTCTGTAGTGGCGGTTCGGCAAGTGAGAGAATTCTACACCATATCGTTCAGGTTACATTGGCTTTGCCGCCTGATCCGACCTCGATCTCGTGCATTATGCGCTCTATGTAATGTGAACCGTAATCAACACCCCCGTTCCCCACCATTCTTCACACCATTGGCCTATTCACCTACCTACTCGGTACAGGCGTTTGGAGTAGCAATGCAGGCACCACTGACCAAGTATCTTTCGATGGCTTGTTACTGCAAAACGGACTTTTATGTGTATACCCCAAACCCTAGCGCCCAGTACATATATTGCCCCTCATGTCCACCACAAAGCGCTGTCGCCAGACGCGGGGAACATCTGTTACATTAACCTTCCATTCATTACATTCTGTGGTTCATAAATTCAACCAGGGAGGTGTTTCTTGCTGCGTACCAGCGTGCATCATCAATATGTCTATCACACATGTCGAAGTAGACCCAGCACTTGTATACAATTTCATTCCCATTGTCTCTGTGCATACGTTGACAGGTTTTATAGCTTGCCAACGAAACCAACGACAATTATGAATCCATGGCTACGCAACTACATCCGAGGGTCTGACCTCCATCAATGAATACATCTTCGAAAATGGTCCACAATATTTTCTCCCTCCCGTCAGTCTAACACCCTCCAGGTGAGCCTATTTTAGCACTGACAAGAATCTGCTGCCGACGGATGAAAAAGAGCAAGACCGGTGCGTACGATACGTTCCGTTTATCATCAACAGCAGGACTTCGTGGTGCAAATTCACCCCACTTGTACTCAGATCAGTCACATAGAGTCTATAGCTTCTTGTAAGTGCTCTAAATCGCCCGCGATTCCAGCCTCGGGGGTTAGTTACTAGCCGCAGAAGTCATGTTGTATTTGGACGAAAGCCTGCGAATGGGTAATGAGGGGTATATGCAATTATATGCCTGACTCCATCTGCAAAGTTGCGTAGCCGAAAGTGTAGGCCATATATACTGAAGACGGAGGTGTGATACAACGGATATTTCTTCGTGTGGACTTGCAGCATCAGTATATTAGTCTTTCGATGGGACACTCAATCGTGGGACCAGAACTGATGTAACGGTGTGGCGAACAGACTGCTGTATCAACGTGGCCGCTCGGTTCCAAAGGTATATCTTTGACACCAGCTCAGCCAACATTATTCCGAAGCCCACATACCATTGGATGAATGCGCAAAGTCCTAGGTTACTACTAGCGCGGGTGATATGCAGGGTTGAATGTTTCCGGATTCTCTCGCTTTGCCCGGAGCTTGAATCCGTCTTATCATCTTGCTCCCGCCCCGCCATGCTCTACTTTGCACCAACCGAGTGCTCTGCGATCAGAATACTGAGCTTGAGCAGCAGCGGACAGAAGGTGAAAACCATGCAGTAAAACGGGCCTGGGCCTTTGAAAACATCAGTGGAAGACCGTCGTGAGAGCACGACTAATCCGTTTCGACAATAGTCTGTGATCCAGTCCCTTGTACGTGCCGGAGGAAATGAGAAGCGAAATAATCGCTGACGCGCATAATTGGCCTCGAGATGGAGAGCGAAGTAGACCCGCGAACACGTGACCGGTCGAGTGAGAATAAGTGACGTTATAGAGATATCTAGAGGACAATTTTCGCTGGTTAGACAGTACAGGGCCAATCGGGGCTGCATTCTGGTGACAGATATTCGAATACCGTATATCACGGAACGCCATAGGCACAACTTCAAGGTGGAGAACCAACGTTGTCAAGGACATGACTCCTATGGACGTCTGTCACCTCGGAGCTCCAGTCGAAAACATCACCAAGATGCTGAAGGAAATCGAAGGCGAAGCTTGGGGGCCTGTAAGGCAAAAGCCCCTCGCTTCTGAATCACGTCAAGGTTCACCTAAACACGGGAGTTGTAGGAACCCGAACGTCGTACCTAGTCCGCCAATAATCGGAGGAAAGAAGGTTGTTAAGCGAGCGTGGGTGAAGCGGCAAAGCAAGTTTTTACTGTGCATGAAATCCAAGAGCCTGAAAGCAGGTGAGACTAACCAGCGCTGCACAGAATGTAGTTACTTTGACTTTTGTTTGTGCTGTCATACAGGGTACAAATACCTTTCTGAGGTTGATGCTGGATGAGGGCTGATTATCAACCCGACCACCTAGTTGGTGAGGCAGAGTTGCTGCCTTCTCACGGCTGTAGATCTGAGGATGAAGGCGTACGCTGCTGTCTCGTCACCTTCGCACAGCGGGTTTTCTGAAACCAGACCACAAGGCATTCAACCTTCACTCGATCTTTCCTCCGCCGCCTGCCGAGATAGTAGGACGAGAATATGTGCCATCTACCTACCATAACGGGGGTCATGGACATCCCAAAAAGCTGGGCCAAGAAAGAATATGCACATCTAGATAGGTACCTCCTCCATCATCAGTCAGTATCTTCCGTTCGGCAGATTTGGCGACGGCGAGAGGAATTGTACATAAAGCACACGTCGACAATTTCAAAATTTTCGTCCAATTAAAAGTAGGCCATGTAGGTGTGATAATAAGATCCAGTGTTTCTTAGCGACGGTCGGCTTAGAAAGTACATAATCAATGCACAGCCAAAGCCTTTTTTTTTCTGAGATGCGCCATCGGGATTTCCTGCAGACAAAACTGAGATGAGATGCGAGTTACTCCCTGTGATGTGATCAATGGGGTGTCTGTGTTTCTGGCCCCAGTTTCGTGGGGCGGGGAATATTCTCACGGCGCACGTAACTGTGCCTTGTGCCTTTCCATACAGATGCAGACACCTTGGTGGGTAGGTTTGAGGCGACAAATAGGAAGCGTGGGTTTGTCGGTTTCTGATACCTTGACGGATAGAGCCCACCTTGGCTGCGAGGTGCTTTGGGGATATACAGGTAAATGTGGAGAGTATAGTGGTAGCAAATCTAATAGAGTTAGAGTTTCGATGTCGTGCTGCACGATAGCCATACAGATTCGATCGACCCAAATAGCTGACAGATACGGGTGAGGGTTGGGGTTTGTGTACCTACTTAGGTACATAGTGGAAAGCTAACAAAGAGTGTTTTCTTGCTGGGCGGACACCCTGCTGGGTAGTCACTATGTATACAAGTACGGGTGAGGTCGAGCCTCATTTTTGTTATTAACAAAAGACACTCCTCCTTCTCCCCTCCTCCTCCCTCATTCTTCTCCAGAGAGACATCACACGCCGACATGAAACCCCTACTATTGGCATCTCTGGCCGTAGCGGCAACAGCACAACAGACAACACCTACCGCCTCGTCGGCGACTCCCAGTATCACTGCTATCAGTGAATGCCATCTTCATGATTTAGTACAGTAGGTGCTACCCGTTACTTTCCAAAGCGAGATGCTGACGGTGGTAGATACTGCATCTCCAAGCCTGACGGCAAAGAAATTGAGGTCATCACTGCCTCTGACCAAGCCGCTGCAAATGCATTACCAACTGAATATACCGACTGCCACACACACGATGGCGAAACGTATTGCGTCAACCCCGACGGGGAGGATGTTTTAATCCCCGCACTATCCTCTGAGCACACCGACGAGGATGGCCACACTGAGCAAAGCCATGACGACCACGAAGACGAAGCAGCTTCGGAGGAATCCACATCGGGGGAGAATTGCCACTTCCACGCCGGTGTCGAGCACTGCACCGGTGGGGCCGCCTCCAAATCCGCCACCTCCACCGCCGACGCCTGTGCCCGCCGTGATAGGTCCTACAACATCCCCCTCCGCATTGGCAGTATCTTTATCGTCTTGTGCACTTCCGGAATTTCCGTATTCCTTCCTCTCCTTCTCCGCCGTTTTGCCCGCCTCACCTCCAGCCATATCGCCTTCACCATCATAAAACAATTTGGCACTGGCGTCATTATCGCAACCGCATTTGTCCACCTCCTCACCCACGCCGCACTGATGTTCAACAACGAATGCGTAGGCGAACTTGGGTATGAGGCTACCACGACTGCCATTGCTATGGCAGGTCTATTCGTTGCCGCTGTAGTCGAATACGCGGGACATCGATTTATTGAACATCGTTCTGATCGTGTTATCGAGCAATCCGCAGAGTCTGGTTCCTCGTCAGTTGCTTCGAAAATCCCACTACCCCCACTTGCAACAATCAGTTGCCACACCGGAACATCGGAAGACAAGCTTTCCGTCTTCGTGATGGAAATGGGAATAATATTCCACTCCATTCTAATCGGCATCACTCTCGTTGTCGCCGGCGACTCTGTTTTCACCACGCTTTTAATTGTAATAATCTTTCACCAAGGTTTCGAGGGTCTCGCCTTAGGCGCCAGGATCTCAAACCTCGCCCCCACCGAGGCCCTGGACTTCACAAAGCTTCTGCTGGCATCAATGTTTTCGCTGATTACTCCTATTGGAATGGCGATTGGAATTGGCGTCAGGGATAGGTTCAATGGGAATGACCGAGAGACGCTGATTGCGCTGGGAACATTGGATGCACTTAGTGCAGGGATATTGGTATGGGTCGGAGTGGTGGAGATGGCAGCAGGGGATTGGTTGTGGGGGGAATTGAGGAGGGCCGGCATCGCGAGGACCTTAGTTGCGGGGACGAGTCTAGTGGCGGGAATGGTGTTGATGGGGTTATTGGGGAAGTGGGCGTAATTTCGCCGAGTGAGCGTATATGCGAAGCGGAGATTTTGGGAGCGAGAGCAGAGATAATAAAGAATGAGTCGGTTGTGTGGAGGCGGAAGAGGGGGAGTGGTAAGTGGTGGTTGTGGTGTGAAGGGTTAGGGTTTTGGTACGCGGAGTTTTGGAGTTTTTCCGGCTTGGATGGACGTTTGACTTCTTTTGCTTATACGGACCAGGGGAAATAAGTAGAGCAGATAGACGATTACTAGGCACGTACAAAGTAACATAGATTTTGATGGACGAGAGAATGGAAATAAGCTTAATCATTACAGCTGGATCAGATTGTCGATGGCTTGGCGATATCACTCGAGGGAGTGGTTGGCATGTACGGAATGAGCTCGGAGGTTTCACCTGTGAGGATCCGCACAGATAATGAGTGGGGTCGGCTTCGACGTATTACTCGGCGGCTGTGGTTGCGTATGTCTCTCTGGTCTCACAGACTCGGTAAGATGCATCTCCCGCAGCGATATATGTACCCAAAGAACGGATTCCCATATGCTACTTCCGCATCGTTTTCTTCCACTTCTCCACAAACTCTGCATTCCTCGCCCTCGGTACGACGAGGATCTTGACCAGCCCATCCACCACCTCCACCTTCCCCCCACTCAGCACCTCCAGCAAACTCACCTTCCTCCCCACCTTCGCCAGCCCTCCCGTTTTTGTCTCCATATAACAATCCACGCCAGCAACGGTATACTCCCGTTTCTGATCCCACTCCTGTGGTTCCGCCAGCACCTCTACCAACTGCTCCCCCACCGTCGCCGTCTCTGGCATCGCCGCAATTATATCCGTCTGCAAATGCAGATGATAAATCAGCAGTACGGGGAACGCAAGTCCACTCTCTGGCTTCCCCTGTTCCTGGAACTTAATCGCAATACCATCCGGCATTTCTAGCGGCTGCGCTGTCGAGCGCGTGGGGATATTCCTAGCCTTGAGCGCGATCGTCAGTGCGTCCGCCTCCCACTTCCTTTTCCGCTCCCGTTCCTGCCGCAGCTTCTCTTGGCGCTCTAGATGTTCCCGGCGTTTCAAAATCTTCTCCGCGAGCGCCAGGATCTGCGTATGTGTCTGATTCAGCAGCCGTGCGTTCTCGATGCACTCGGCGGCCTCCTCGATCTTGTCGAGCGCCAGTAGCGCCTTTGCAGCGCGGAACCACGGCTTGTCATTGCGCGGATCCAGCTTCAACGCCTCCCGGCAGTCCGTGATACATTTCCGGTAGTTCTGCATTTCGAGGTTACACTGGGCGCGGTTGTTGAGGCATGCGATGTTGATGTCGTCGCGGTCACATTTCACGGCTAGCGCTTTGGTGTAGAACTCGCGGGCGTCGGTGTAGTTCTCCCACTTGAAGCGTTCGTTGCCGCTGTCTTTGAAGTTGAGTGCGATCTACCTCCCCCATCAGCATCGTGTGGGCCAGAGCGGCACGTACGTACCTCCGACGGCTCCCCCTCCTCCTGCAGCGCCTTGATCGCCTCGAGCGCAATGTTTTCGCCGTCGTCGTTCTCGCCCGTCTCGTCGAGTTCCGTCATGAATAGTGGCATCTTGTTCATCTGCCGTAGAAACTCCTCGGCGGTGGTGTTTTTGACGCTTGCGATTGCGGCAGGGAGCTCAGCGCCCGAGACGGGCTTGCCGAAGTGTGCGCTGGCCGCTTCTTGGATCATGGTTTCGAGGGAGAGGTGCTGGTTTTTGAGGCCATTGGGGAGAGGTGCGGGAGCGGGGTCATCGGGAAGTTCTTCAATTATTGCCATTGTTGCAGTGGAGGGGTGAGGATTGGTGATGGGATGGATGGAGGGCAGGATGTTAGTTTTGGTGGGGCACGGGAAATGCCGTCTAGGCATGACGTTTCTCATAACAGCCTCATCTCATCTCAAATTTGCACCGCTGATGAGCCATATCGACAAACGAATTCAGAGAGCATATCACCTGACTCACAAGGACCCACCAGGTTTGTACTCCCATCCACGACTCCGCTGTATCTTATAGGTGTTGGAGGGAATGTAATGAGAGGGGGCTCTATGAAGATTAAACATATCGAAACTCGACAAGAATCAAGACGCCGTTCCACCAATACACAAGTATTGGTCCAAATCAAAGTAGCAGTCCCAGTTGTAACACCCATAACGCCGTGGGAGGGTAGTATCCCATCTATACACTTCCAACCCGTCAACGCCATCCCAACCCCAAATCAAAAAACCCCTTTCTCCCACCTGATCTGTTCCCTATGGAAGATTCTGCATGGGATCCTCCAGACTAGGTACTGGATTACATTCGCTCCATCTTTTCGCCATTTCCTCGATCTTCGCTAGTAAATTACTGTAGATATATCGTTAGCCAGTCTTCGTTCTCGGTAATAGATGAACATACCCAACATTCCTCCCCTGCCTCGGCGCAATCTCAACCCCAATTGTCTCCATCGCATCTCTCATCGCCTGTCCATGCTCCGCATAATGTACCTCAATATCCACCTTCCCTTCAGGTGTATCTGCATCCAGTACTTTAAACGTACACCCATCCATTGGACACCGCCATACGCCGCCAACGATGGTTGTTGTATCCGGCAGCTTCATGACCTGAATTTGTGGGCGGCCACGCCCGGAAATTATGTCGGGCCAGTGGACCGGCAGCGGGGAGTCCGGTGGGGAAAACGAACTTTCTTCGGTTCGCATTCGTTTATTGTATGATTGTGATGAGGAGGGGCCATCGAGGGCGCGTTTTAGGTTTGCGAAGCGGGTGGCGAAGGGGTTGGAATCGGAGTCTGAGTCTGGGGGTTCGAGCGGGCTGGAGGGAGGATGTGTAATTGATGTTTCGACGGGGCGTAAGGTGCATTTTCCTTTTCCTTTTGATAAGTATGGGATCAGAGAAGGCGGTGGCTCATCGTAGTGGGATTCCGGGGAAGAACTATAACGTCTGAGAGAAGAAGCTAGGGCATCAACGCTTGGGCTGGTAGAAGGAGGTGAAGAAGGTTGAGGAAGAGGCTGCAAGTCATCGTCTGGAGATATTCTTTCATGTTTTATCCTCCCAGATTTTCGACCCTTGCCGCCAGTTCTAGGGTGTTCTCTTTTTATTTCCGGTGACGGTTGGGGTGGTGGTGGAAGTCCTGTCACAACAGCGATTCTGTTATGGATGCTCGCGCGCCGTGATGGCCGTATGGCCAAAAGCAACTTCGCGTTCGCCGGCATCGTTGCTTTTTGGAGCTGCATAAATGCACGACGGTTTTCCCATTGGTACCGCTGGCTCTCTTCCATCAGGAGACAGAGATCCCCTGCGCGCACGGCAAGCATATCTCGTGCCTCTGGCTGACTTTCAATCTCAAAGTTCTCATACAGGATCTCCGCAAGTTTGTCGATCGTTACATCTCTTGCGGGGACGCTCTGCGTGCAGATATAATTCTCAAGAAACTTGTAGACTATTCTTGACCACGACTGTGCATTGGGGCGTTTCGGTGTCGGCGCGGGTATCGGCGTCGGCGTCGGCGACTCTTTCTTGATCTGGCTTTTACGCCTGCTGGGGCGGGAGGTCGATTCTGAGGTTGGGGCGCTGGTGGGTGTAGAGGCCTGCGATGGCGACGGCGGCGGTGACTTGACTTCTTTTGCTTCGTTATGTTTCCTTTTCTGCCTCTGCAATATCTCCTTAACCTCCCTCACTTCCGCCGGATATTTTGTGACGCAATACTGGTATACTGGTGTTTGCGCCCAATTATCCCGCATGTCGAATTTCTCGAGCATCTTAACGATCAGGAACCGGTGGTGTCTTTCAAACACTCTCCAAGCAGCAGCGAGGTCGGGACAGGAGGTAGGGGAGCGGTGTTCTTTGTAGTACTCCGTGACCAAGCTGTCCATTGTCCCCCTTATCTTCTTGCCCTCGGTAAAAGAGTCCAAATAAGTATCATCCACAAAACTCCATAGCTCCGCTTTCTCCATTCCCTGTGCGAAGAGGGCCCGGTATTCAGGCGCAGGCTTGATTGAGTACCACCCTGCCCTCCCAAGCACCCAAATCTTAAGGTCATCTTCGCCGGGAATCGCCTCGATGCTGTACGTGTAGACTTTTGGGATGACAATCTCGCGGGCATAAACGCCAGGCGTACGCTCTACAGGATGACCGGTCGGTCAGTAACACATTGACTCACTCATGGGAGTCCGTACCAATTCCCTTCCACTTTCTAGCCACCTTCTGTAGCTTTCCCTTTACTCGAAACGGGCCTTTTTCGGCGACGTCAAACAAATCGACCAGTTCGTCAGAGTGGTACACGGCGACATTGGTAAGTTCCAGAAGTGGCCACTCTTCTTCATGTAGTTCGGGGTCTAGGTCATAGAGACCCATACGTTCGTACATTGTCGCGATGCTGTGTTCGTTTGGTCTCTTTTTGTTCCGGTGGTCGTGCGGCGGAAATGGGGTGTGTAGGTGGGGCGTGAGGCGATCGTTGCATGCAGTAAAGTACGCGTTTTGTGTGTTCAGGAGTCGCGTGTCCTTCAATTTGATCACAGGGTTTTTATAAGCGACATCGGCTGAATGAAACATACGAGTGTTGAACAGTGACGCTGGCGTTTTGTCCGCCCCAACATATATAATTCAAGTCTCCGGTCATAAAGTATATCATTACACTAGGTAGAGCATCCTGTTCCACCCCTTTAACTATCTCAAGCCATCTTAATCCAAATGGACAAGTTCCTAGTCCCAATCCCCAATACCAAACGCCAACAACCTCTCTAAGTTACGATACAACGCAATTGAAAAATGCGGATCCCTGACTGCACAAGATACATTTGCAATCCAGAAATCCTCCCTAAAACGATAAGACTGAAAAAGAAAAACGTGCTGTACATCCGCAAATAAGATACTTAAGTACTTGAGTGGTCCATACATCCTTACGCCAATTAGGCGTAAGCTCTCAGTCTCACCATAACATCCTGCAGTCTTGCTGTAAATTCTGCCTGCGGCCCTGGACCACCATCGTCCTCATCCTCTTCGACACCAAACATGTGCTCATCCACCTTGCGGTGATGGGCAATGAACTCTTCGATTGCTCCCAGAAGCGATTTGAGACTGGAATTGGGGAGTCGTCCACGCGCCTTGTATCGGATGTGATCCTCTTGGCAAAGGTCGCCCAGGAGAACGGCAAGATATCCGAACGCAACGTTGGTGTGTGACTCCTCCATCGAATCCGCCTGTGAGGTGAGACTTAGCATCTACATATTAACATAGAAATCCTAGGACCCGTACCTCTGCAGCACGCTCCAATCTGTCCAGGAATATGTCAAGGAGAATATCAATGGTAAGGGGGCTGCCCTTAATGGACGGAACCGCTAGTTAACTATTAGCATAAAGGAAATCACACAAGTGAAGTAAGGAAACGAACCTTGAACACCAACCACCGCTCTAGCTTTCGACGAGAACTCGGCCAAGTTCATCATCAATCCCAAACTCAAAACGAGCAAGTCTACAGATAATAAACGCTCCTGCTCCTCCAGAGCACCAGACAAAGCCTCAAACTTTATCTTGATCAAAGCAACCAAGCTGGCGATAAATGACGAATCTGAAAGCTTTTCGCAGGCAGAAGGGCGGTTATTTGTGATATTAATGTCCAAACGAAGTAGAAGTAGCAATACGGGGCCAAGATCCACGTCACAAGTCCAGCTAGAAACAACGGAGAATAGCTTCGCCAGGGAGACCAATTCATCGTTGGATACTTGCGCCTCAAGCGAACCATATCCACCCATTGTATACGCTTCTAAAGTGGATACCGGAAGCTCCAAGAGCTGGAGACCGTGAGTCTGAAGAGATCTGGGATATTCCGTTGAAGCGGAGAAAGGACCTAGTATTTCAACCAAGCCACGCAATGCACTTCTGGATAGTATCTCGCTAGAACTCCCATATCCTCGGGATCGTCGGACAATCCCATCCAATACCTTCAGCGCCAATATTTGCGGAGATATGACTTTGACGTTTCCACCCAAGAACGCAGGACATTTCTCCACCAAAGCACGAAGATCAGCGACCTGACTTTGTGCTGCCTTTGATAGGTTTGTTTTCCGGTCCTTTGCAATGACCGTGAAGTCTCGCGTAGAATCAAGCATGCGCGCCAGCATTGACACTATGCCATGTTTACAAACCCAAAGCATCGTCCTTGGAGTGGAATCTTCCTGGAGGAAGCTCAATGCCAAGTATGAGAGTACAAACATGATAATCTATACAAAGTCAAATCTAGTAACTAAAGGGGCGCGAGGTGTGAGGGTTTACATCGTCCGTCTGGAGATCCATCTTTGATAGCAGTCGTTCATCAAAAGAGTTTGTCCGGAACTTGTAGTTGAAGGTTTTGTCACGTAACCGATTTGCCAACTCGAAATACCTAACACAGTCCTCGTTAGCCGGGACAGTATAGAATACAGATTGCCACAAATCTCACCCCGATCGCTTGGTTCCGAGTGGGCATGTGCCCTCAATGTCCAAAAAGAGATCCTCGACATCGTCAATGAATCGACTATGTTCGCCGGCAGCTCTCAGCTCGTGAATGCTCTTGATCATGCTCTTAGACTTCTTGGTTTCCATGCTTTCCCCATCATAGTCAGGTAGCGCTAGCTGCTCGAGCCTACGCCTGGGTGGTTGCATGGGCTTTATGGATGGAAGTGGAATATTAAGCATATCTTCCAAACTGCCCGCGGGTTCCTCAGTTCTATATGATCTCTCCCGGGCATACGTAACGCGTGGTCCCGCTCTGGCATTCCCGAGTTGTTGCCTCTGGACAGACATGATTGTGACCTCCTGTGATGACGCTTCCTGGGATTCGGGGAATTCCTGTGATTGTAATTCAGACTGTGACCCAGAACCATAGATGTCCGCATCCTGGCTGCTTTCCTGACTGCTCATGCGGTCACTAACATCACTGGCGGACGGTGAGCAACTCTTCTTCCTTGGCCCAGCCTGCCCCGTCCCAAGAACGTCAATGAGTCTTTTCCGAGGTTGTACCATAGGCGAGAGATCATAAGCAAAAAGACCAAAGGGTTCTCCATTCTGTATATTATTCATGGGTGTCTTAATCTTTGACCGGATGGTTGTCTGCATTTTTGCGGCCAGGCGCTTCTTTGCGATCTTCGTCGTGACGGCATTTTGCGATGGATTATCCTCCGGAATGACCTTCAAATTCTTCTCCGCTAATGGTTTAGGGCATTTCTTAACCTCCTGTTTCCGTGTTTGGGGCGATGTGGGAATGACGACTTCGATCTTCTGCATCTGCGAGGGAAGGCGTCTCGACTCTTCAAAAGGTGGTTCCTCTGAAAGTTGACGGGACTGTGAACGAGTCATACGGATGCGTGAGGGGGCGGTAGTGTGGTTACCGGAGGGTTCAACACTAATCGATCTCCGAACTGAAGGCTGTTGAACCGACGCCTTCTCTTTTCCTTTCATAGATGACGAACGACCGGTTGACTTCGTGATCTTTGCGGCGGGCATAAGCTTGTTCGACGGACCTACGGCAGGATCCTCCGGCTTGGATCGAGCTGGGCGCGAGCGTTTACTTTTTGCAACCATGTTTTCCGTCTCGGCGACCGCAACGTTATTCACGGGTGGTTTATCGGCGGTCTTCCCCTTAGGTTTAGGAGCGGGCTTTGGAGGTACAGACGGAACGCGCTTTCGTTTCAATGTAGGTCGAGGGGCCGATAGTTCTTCGTCGTCGTCGCTCGAAGGAACGTCGAACACTCTCAACTCGTCTCCGCGTGATAGCCGTTCCTCGTTAATCAGTTGCGCTGCCGCAGCTTCGTCAGACAGGCCCTCAATTTCGTCCAAGTCCGAGTGCGCGTCTGGGGAGTCCGAGTCGGTAGCGCGGGGTGAAGGCTTGGGCTTAGGAACAGTAGTGGAGGCGGTATCCGATGACTTTGTGTTTAGAACCTTAGGCGCAGGCCTCTTCTTGAACTGAAAGTCTGTCGCATTCTTATTGCTGCTGCTGTTTGATTTTGCTGTTGTCCTGGTTCCTCCTTGCTCCTTCCTAGTAATCGCTTCCGAGGCGGGCAATGGCGACCTGGACACGCTAGGCGATGAGAATATTTCGTCAATATCCGAGAGACGTTTCCTAGTAGGCTTGCCATAAGTAACCGGTCGCCGGCGACGGTTCTGGGCATCTTCCATGGTGGGTGGGTGGATGGTTGTTGCTGGGTGTCGTATTTGTTATTGTTGTTGAAGTTGTCGGGGATGGATGGTTGCTGTGCCTAGGAAACTAAGGAAGTATTCTACGTAGTAGGCGATGCTGCGAGCAGAGCTAGTGCGTGTGGGGGATGACTCGGCTGATTCGCTTCCAAAGCTGTCACCTCGAAGTGCACTAGTATGTACGCCCAAGCACTCCTGTCGATATCAAGGCACAAGTAGTGAATGCATCCTATTCCTCCCTTCCTCCTACTACCCTTCTCCTAATCCTCCCCTTCCTCCTCCTCCTCCTCCTCCTCCTGTTCCTACTCCTCCTCCGCATCCCCCTTTGCCCCTAGCTCCGCCCTTGAGAATGGAGATCCTCTCTCCCTTGCCTATTCTAGAGCGCGACCCTGCAGGTAGGACCTAGTGATGCTAGATAGTACCCCAGGTAAAATATTTTGCATTGAAGCGTTGTTGGTTATGTAAGAGCACTTGCAGTGGCAGATGCTCCCTCAACACCGCGCAGAGCCAGTATTTAAATTCAAGTGAAAATCTACAATAGTTTTGCGTTTAGATGACAAGGTCAACTGTATCGGCAGAAATTGTAACCGTTAGCGTGGCCTGCCAATTCCTCAAAGCTTCTTTTCATAGCTTGGAATGGAGTGGATGGATTGTTTATCGGTAGCTGTCATCTGCCTAGATCCATACCGCATACCCCATGTCGAGTAGCAAGAAAAGACTGCGGGGTTTAATAGTATTCTACTGGATGACACCCACAATTGAAGTGAAATTTTTGAATAACTACAGCCACTCAAACCCTATTAAACTTCATGCCATCTCCTGCTGCACGGTCTATATGGCAGCAGTAAGCCACTCCACTTATACAACATTCTGAATAAGTTTTTAGAGAAAGTTAATCGAAATCTACGGCGCACTTTCGTCATGGTCTTCCTCAAACTTTCTCTTGGATCCATCTTGAGTTGAGTGTACTTGGTTTGGAATCATATACACGTTGTGTTAGTTAAGAGCACCATCGATATATCCCAGTCCACCCAAACTGATTACACTCTCACTAAGGCTTATTCTTTACTTGTTCTTCTGCGCTGTTGATCAAGATCATGCATCACCATGGGTTCGATAGAACTTGTGAATACCCAGATCCTCAAAATACCACGCGATAGAAATGAAGTTCGCTCAAAATCTTCATACTATCTTTGCTTCCGACTAAGGTATGTGTCAATCGTGGCTTCCCTCCTCGATCGCACGTTTGTGGTTGCTATTGTGACTTGGAACGGCAGCGCTGGGTAAGGAGATATTCCGTAGGGGGTACATTTGTGTAAATATTCCATGATTGTTCACGATAGCCGGCGCCGCCAGAGCTTATGTCGTCTACTGCACTATTGCACTATGCTGTGCGCCTGAATAGTGGAGGAAGTCAATATCTTGACGGCTACGTCTACCACCAATCCGAAATTGAATTTGTGCGTAGTTGATAAGATGGCGAATATATATTGGCTGTAGAGTGCACTCGGTCTATGGCGACGGCTCTTTGAGTGGAGTGATATGTACTAAGTGGTGGACTTTCGTCAGCAGAACGCCAAGTACTAAATTTCCGCCCGAGTTCGAGACAAAACAATCCTGCAATGGCCGCCAATCGGCAGTGGCTTCCAGCCCAGAATGGGCCTTGCCGTGGCGGGGGAAGAGGTTAAGTTAGTGGACTTGCGCAGCCTTTGAAAGAAGATATCGTGCGTCCAGCAGGCAGGCTTCGGATGCCCGTTTTGATGGTGTTGGAACTTTCATGCGTGAATGCTGCAATGCTCCGCGGGCACACAGCGGCGGTGTCTATGGCAGGAGCGGTGTGCGTGAGGAAGCCAGCATGTTGCCCTCTCACTCGGCAGTGCGCAAGCAGTCCTCTGCTCTAGAGATTGTGTCCAAACGATGCGACTTCGCTCAAGCACTGAGAACACCAACTACAGAGTCAGGCTGCTTAGAAACACTTGGTTGTCTCGTGCTAATACTTGATGCATAAGCACGGTTTTTTATTTTCGGTTGAACGACGAACGGGATGACAGAAAACCACCCGGTTTCCGAACAAATAGGATTCATCTGGTAGACATGCGGAACCTCTCGCCCGGTTCCCAATTGTTCTGAGTCCAGTAGGAATAGCTGGTGATGATAGGTCCCCTCACGACTTCCGCTCTTCCAACTCGGTTTCAAAGCGAAATTCGTGTCAGTAGAGTGTTTCTGTTGACATGCTCTTGGAGCGGGAAGAGTTAGCAATTCGGGTTCGTCCATGATCATGACCAGCGATATGAAGCTGCGGGTGAGAGTCAGGCAAGTGCGTGATAGCAGGTGCAGGGGAGAGGTGATGGCCACCAGTATGGTATCACACAAGTACAACACAAGTGATTGTCTGCCAGTCGCCAAAGGCAGTGAACTGCTAAATAAAGAGCTACACACCGCGGCAGGCCGTCGCCCTCACTCGCTACTTATCTCTCGTCGGGACTTCGACAGATCCAGATCTAGGATTCCGATGGCGGGGCCTTCCCCGCCCTCCGCCTTACTTACTACTCCGCCTAACGGTTCTCGTGTGCTTGCTCCGGTGCACTGCACGACCACGTCTCCACTACTTAAGTAGTGCTTAAGAGGGAGCACATGGTAGCGCCGGAGTAGCTACAGGCACCTAGGCTACAAGTAAAAGCCCCCTACCCCCCCCCCATATTCTCGTGAAGCCACTGTCCAAGTCTTCTTACTTCCCTCGACAGCTCTTCAGAGAGCCCTCCCAACTCTTTCACTACACCGCCCACCGTTCTCGCACCATGGCAACTCAAGCAACAGTACCCGAGTCTCCCGCAGCTGAGATCGGTCCCAACTACAAAGACTCGAACCCTCAAGCAACGCAAGTCTGCATGTCTCCCCACCCAACCGCCAGCTAACACCATGGCCTCCGCAGTGTCTCAACTCCAATCCACCACGACAATGTCCACATCCTCCCTCAAACCCCACAGCTAATCGCGTTGTTAACGTCCGCCGCGCCTCTCCACCCCCCCGGTCTCACCCCGCACTGACCATATCCAGTATGATCCGCGATAAAAATACCCACCGAGGAGACTTCATTTTCTACTCCAACCGTATCATCCGCCTCCTAGTCGAGGAGGGTCTAAACCACCTCCCCGCCATTTCCAAATCCGTCACTACCCCAACGGGCCGTGTCTACAGCGGAGTCCAGTTTGAGGGCAAGATCTGCGGTGTCTCTATCATGCGTGCCGGCGAGGCAATGGAGCAGGGACTCCGCGACTGCTGTCGCTCGGTACGCATCGGGAAGATCCTGATCCAACGTGACGAGGAGACTTGCAAGCCAAGACTGTTTTACGATAAGCTACCGGAGGATATTGCGGAGCGGTTTGTGTTGCTTCTTGACCCGATGTTTGCGACTGGTGGCAGTGCTACGATGGCGGCGGAGGTCTTGATGAAGAGGGGTGTACCGGAGGAGAGGATACTGTTTTTGAACTTAATTGCGAGTCCCGAAGGAATTCGAGGCTTTGTGGAAAAGTTTCCGAAGTTGAGGATTGTGACCGCGTTTGTGGATCAGGGGATGGATGAGAAGAAGTATGTCCTCCGTGTTCCACAGCGAGTGAGTGGTATTGACGGTTGTTGCAGTTACATCATCCCTGGATTGGGCGACTTTGGCGATAGATTCTATTGCATCTAGTGTTTGTAATCCTGTAGATGTGGAGGATACATATTGTAGTTGTTGTACCACGGGGATCTGTTCGGCTGATAGGATATCCCGAGCATGAGTGATGATAAATGCTTCGCGTTATACTGGGTCGGTTCTTGGACCATCTCGCATAAACATTACCAAATGATAACGAAGCTCCTCCCAGTGACATCGAGTGGCGGATGTGATGTGTTTGTCCTATGAATTAGAGTAGACTGTTCAGGCGTGTACGATATCAAATACCTGCCCTCCAATCACAGACAAACCCGATACCAAGAATCAAGATCGCGAGTGACCCGTTGTGAATAAAAAAAGGTAGTGAAATTCTACAAATAGAAGTTGATGTACATCCCTCTCAGGGTCCATGATCATCCACACAAATCAAACAATCCCCTCCTCCTGCTTCCTTTATCGCATACATTAAAAATCATCGTCTTCATCCTCATCATCATCCACATGCACAGCCCGTCTCCCACTTCCCCCACTACCTCGCCGTAACATCATATCCTCATCATCATCCTCATCTTCCAAATCACTCAACCCATCACCCCCATCATCGTCGCCACCACCCTTATCACCCTCATCCCTCGAATACGCCTGACTCTGGCTCTGCGACTGGCTCTGGCCCAGACGATGGTGTCCCGACTCTCCGCGTCGCGACGACGTCGGTTTCGACGGCTTCGGATTTGCGATTTCATCGCAGGCATCGATCCATTCGCTGTATACATCTACCGCGTGTGATAGATCTGTTCAGCTTAGCGCGAGCGAGGGGAAGAAGGGAGGGGGGAGGTACAGTTTATGCTGCTCTGGAACTGCTGCCCACAGATCTTGCATGATAGTATCCCGACGCCACCCTTCTTGTCGAGTTTACAGGTTACGGAGTCTTCGTGATTGCAGAAGAGGCAGTTAAAGGTTGTAGATAGCGGTTCGCGCTGGGGAGGTATTAATGCGCGCCGGGAGGGAGTGAAGGGTGTGCGGTACCTTCTTGGGGCCTTGAGGCTTGCGCGAGGACTTCTTGCGTTTACCCTTTGAAGCATTAGTGCGAGGGATAAAAGCGTTGGGATGTGAAATACCATTATGGATTAAAGAACGCGGTGGAGTAGTAGTGTTTGTGGTAATGGTCGTGGTGATGTCGGGAGTTGGCGTTGAGATGAGGCTCAGGCAGGTGGAACGACGTCACGCGATGGAACTAGAGTACACATTAAAGTTGCCACGGAGCAATTTGAACTATATCCAATGATGCTCTACTGTACTGTGCTTTAGAGTATTCTATGATCCAATTTCGATAATTATGACCCCGTCGCTGCCTACTTAGGTAGCCGAATGACTGTTATCTGGAGCTCTTATCTACGGCATTATTAGGGCGCATGGTGGTATGTATGATAGGACGTCGTCCGGCGTCTGGTACTACCCAGGATAAATAATTCGGCAGAAATGTGTTTGTGACATTGGTACTTCATAACGACGGAGGAGTTTTTGAAGGCTCCAGTAGGTACAGTGCACTCACTAGTGATTTTTTATTTATTTGTCTTTGGAGATTCTAGATTTTCTTTGGTTATCTTGTTCCTCTCCTTGTTCTCTTCACCGGCGCGACCCACATGCATGCTGGCCAGAGTCCAGCCTCAAGCACCAGCACCCCTCGAGTCTAATACTCCTGTGCTAACGGTAGATCTTCAAGCCTTGCGGGTATTTGTTGACGGCCTCACGGCCTAGACCTCTCCATCACGGGGATCGAATGTTTCACAACCCAGCTTGGATAATAGGTCACAAGCACCCCAGGTCTGACAAAATGTTGCTATATAGAGCTGAAGAGCCTAGGTCCATGCTTTAGAAGGTGGGGTGCGTCATCGGCGAGCAATGGGGATCTTAAACCAGCTTCTGCCACCACTCTTTCGTTTCCATGCTGGAGACCGAAGTTTTTGACTTGTGATATGAATGGGGCACGTAATAGTACGCATACGGAACGGGACGGGACGAGATTGAATACTGCCTTATCTCATCGATCGAGGTCCCAGGATTTGGGTTCCTGGGACGTAGATAGTCCCGGAGTCGGGGATTTTATATTTATGTCTTCATCACATCACGTGCTGAACTTCGACATGAAGTTATCCTAAGGGCAGCAAAATTGTGATGCTCCACAGGAACCGTGACCGTGACACTTGCGGGCAGATCCTAAATGGTCTAAAACACTACCGCCATAGTATCAGCAAGTTTTTTCCACCAGTTATACACGCTAAAGTCCTCGGACTCTCCCGGAACTACCACTCAGAGGTCCTAGGTCGTTCCGTTCATTGGACGGATCTCAGGACGTTCCGTCCCGTGCGCATCACCAATATCCAACTCCAGGAAAGAACATCCGGCTTGGTGACTGTATTGTGCCTTATCGTGTCCATGAGCTCCTATTTTCAAGCGTTGACATTGCCGCACCTTTGCCGACCCACTGAGAGCGCTTTCTTGCCATACTGCCGCTTTGGATTTCCATACTGTTCGAAACCCGTGGTTATGCCCGGTGGGATCTAAAAGAGTCAGCTCGGAGGACTGATGGGAAACTAGTACGTATTATTATCGAGTGAGCAGGGTACCTAAAACTTGGGTGTGAGACGGCCGTAGGCGACAGCGGCCGCACACGTCGTTGTGGGAGGGTTGAAATAAGGCTCATTTGATTAGATTAATTGTAGATTTGGATGTCGAAAGGGCAGATTATGAGTGACGTATGGTGCGCTGCCAGGTAATTTTGAGATCGATAAGATAAGGGCCCATGTGCATGGATACTTCGTACCACGCGACGCAGATGCCCATAGGGTATTCCTTTTTAGCAAGTAAGATGCTGAGGAGTGAGATGACGAGGGCAAGATAAGATGTCGAGTGATGTCGAGCCAAAGAGTAGCCCGTTCTTGTTTCCCCGCCAAAAGCCGAAAGGTCCCTTACTCCGGCAAATAGACCATCGTGATCAATTAAAGCAGGTACAGCAGTTCCCATTGCCCGAAGAGATGGAAAGCTGCGCGGTCGACATGTATGAGTGTGCACAGTTCGACAGACAACTCACCAACCGCGGGCTGCGTCTGCTCGACCGGCCGATTAGCTGACTTAACTGGGTCTTGGAACTCCACCAGCTCCACCAACGCCATCAGCAGCAGCAACAGCACCACCAGCAAACAGCAACGCTGCCAGCGCCGGCAAGGGCGAGCGCGCGTGACATCGATCCGATCTAAACACCCAGGAAGTTATGATACTTTCAGTACTAAGTGGGTAAGTGCCTCAACAGACAAGCTATCCCCTATAAACGCCGTGCTTGCTGCTTCTCCAGCACCCCTCTTCTTTCATACTCTCACTCTCTTACCCCTATCATACTCCCACCATCTCCTCCTCCTCTACTGTTACACACTGTCCCCGCTATGTCAGAAACCACAGAATTGCTTCAGAAACTGCTTGCAGCTGTCAGCGCTATCCAACATGATCAGAAAGCTCTCGCAGCTGCAGTCGATGCAATTAATGGTCGTGTCAATGCTTTGGCTGATGTGAAGCAGGTCAAGGATGCAGCTCGTCCGAAGACACCGGTTGGCACGAAGGTCGTGGTACCTCCCCAATCACCGTCAACAGAAGAACAAGCACCACCCTCTGAGGTGACGCTGTCTGGATCAACCGTGCACAAGAAGCCGACTACCTCCAGGATCATTTTGACGACCTACCCTGGCCAGAGCGGGATTGACCCCATTATCATGAACTGGGGAGCAAAGGATCCGGCCAGGCGTGGTCCAATTGTTGTCGGGAGAGGGCCGCAAACGGTCAGACGCAGAAATGGTTCGTTTGTCTTTTTACCCACCTAGTGTCTACCTACATATACTTCCTGCAGATAGCTGTTTGCACGGCGGTTGGCAGTGGGGTATCAGGGAGATAGTGCTGACATAGAGTCTACAATACTACAGCAATTGGTGCTCATGGCGGTTCTTACAGCATATACCATGCCCTTGCTCTCGCAATCAATGAGCTCAAGCCAGATCACAAGCCAGACTTTACCAATACCGAGCCTGCAGTTACTATCGGCCCGTTTCCGCAATGGACTGATCCCAAGAAGATTGTCTCGATGGATCCCTATGGACATCTTGCACCCTGGCTTCACAAGGAATATATCAACAAGGAAGGCGTCGAGATTCGTCCGACAATCGCAATCACGAAGGCGCATATGCACCTCCCAGAACTCGAGCAGTCGGTTAAGGCTGGCCGACTTCAGGTGGATGGCAAGGTTGTTATAAGCGAGCTTGGAGAGTTGGCTGTGACAAAGTTCGCAGTAGAACCCTGCTGGTATCTGCCGGGTATAGCGGAGAGATTTGGTATCGGTACGTTGTTGATAGATTAGCGGGTTGGTTATCGGAGATGATTGAACCTACTCAATCTGTGCCTGATATGCTTGCATATGCATTCGGTCGCCAGCTGTCTGCCCGCTTTAACCAATTCAGAGGATGCAATAAAATTTGCTTGGCTAACAAATATTTCGATATGTGCAGATGAGGGCGCCCTGCGTCGGTCACTGTTTGAAAACACCGGCGGATCCTTTCCAGAACTTATCACGCGTGCTGATATCAAGGTCTTTTTGCCTCCGATCGGCGGATTGACCGTGTATTGCTTCGGAGATCCTGCAAAGATGGCGGATCCTAATGTGAAGCTGGCGCTGCGTGTCCATGATGAGTGCAACGGTTCGGATGTTTTCGGTTCTGATATTTGTACCTGCCGACCATATCTGCTGTTCGGAATCGAGGAGGCCGTGAAAGAGGCCCAAAATGGGGGGAGCGGGGTAGTAATCTATTTCCGCAAGGAGGGTAGAGCTCTTGGAGAGGTTACAAAGGTATGTCGATCTACCGTACGTTCTGGTTGAAATCCGGGGTTAATTTTTTTTTTCCCTGCACATAGTATCTTGTATACAATGCTCGTACGTTGCCATTGGCTCATATTGCCTGGATGCACATCCACGGATGCAACTGACTGGGGTCGTGCAGGAAAACGCGGGGTCGACAGGGCAAGCGAGTATTTCAAGAGGTATGTCGTCTTCCCTGAGCAACTTGCATAGCGTTAAGTATTCCGCATTGCATGGAGATTCTTCTGTTAACAGTACTGCCTAGGACTGAGGTATATCCTCTCATATGTAGTCAAGCATGCTCAAGACAAGGAATCGCTAATAATTCTGCAATATAGAACATCGCAGGTGTGAAGGTGTGTCAGTTCCAAATGGAATAAAAAAACCCCGGGCTGGTCGCGGATGGTGTTCCGTTGTACTGACGCAGATCTTCCCAGGATATGCGATTCCAAGCGTTGATGCCTGATGTATGTATCCACACCTTTTTTTTTTCTTCTGCGGGGTATTCCCCTTGTAGCCAAATACTGACAGTGCGGTAGATTCTCCATTGGTTAGGAATCACAAAGATTGACCGGATGCTCTCCATGTCGAAGTATGTTCCCGGAACGCCTATCATTTGCGAAATTTCAATCGCGCAGTCCTGTATCTCGTTATTCCATGCGAGCGTGACGCTCAGAAGGAATGGTTTACTAACATGTATTTTACGCTGTGAAGTATGAAGCATGATGCGATCGTTGAGCAAGGAATCCCAATCATCAAGCGAGTACCCATTCCGGATGAAATGATTCCCGCAGACTCAAGAGTTGAAATTGACGCAAAGATTCATGCTGGGTGAGCCATACTCCTTCCGTAATCCCCGCCGAATCGTTCGGCGAAATTATCAGAATCGCCGAGCGCTGCGGTAATCCATTTTGGCCACTGTTCAAATGCTTACGCTAGGACGGCCTTCTAGATATTTCACCACTGGCAAAGTTCTCAGTATGGAGGAGTTGTCAGCTGTGCAGGGTAGAGCGTGGGAAGATGTTGACCACTAGTGAAGGTACTGGGTTTTGTGGCCTGTACGTGCGAGCGTGGGGTAAGTGTCAATTTATGGAAACTTGATCCTCTCTAACAGAAGAGATAATCGCTAATGGCGCGGTCCGCGGTTGTGAAGTTTTGCAGCATTCACTGAATTTATCGTTTACGACTTCATGAAGCAGCCAACGAAGGCTTGGATCGGAGTACTGAAGTACTATGTACTAGTCTTTTGTATGAGAGGCACCATAGAAACCAAAATACTATCTACCCGCCATCATGGGATCTGGGGTGCACTGGCATCGATCAACTGGTATTTTTGCGATCGTTGGCGGTTCTTTTAATTCCATTGCAGGCCACACAATGCTAGCCGTGTTTCTGATTCAGGAACAACGTGGAGGAATCTAAGGGACTAGCACACGACTCAACTCCGATACATGTACAACTAAAACAGATGTCATCTTTACCGTGGGGTATTTTTCATCCTCCGATCGAGATTTACCCCTCGTGACGGAGTTCTGGGTCGTAGCAATACACCATTTTGACCTCATCAAGAATATTTCATGATCGATCGATGGGTGGGATGTGTAGATGCTTCAGTGGGGAATTGGGGAAGAAGGCAGTCCATTTGAAAACATCAAGATGCACAACGGTATGGGGAAACCTTATTGTGCAGAAGGCATCGTGGATCGTGAATACATAATAGGTAGGGTTGTTCCATAACGGGCTTTGATGTTCAACTTTTGATGTTACACGACGCAAGTGTGAGATGTATACTCCAAAGTAGAATTTTCGACAGCGCACTGTCGTGAAAGGCCGTTCGCCGGCGATTAGGAAGTCGCAGTGGATTTAGATTGGTAGTACGGTAGCGAAACGATCACTCCCGTAACTAATGTGAGATTTTATAGGCACTGTATTCGGTACACATAGTTTGCTTTTCTCGTATGTACTTCTGGCAGGAAATTTAGCAATGTGTACCTGTCTCTTTTCTTATTTTTGGCCTAGCATCTCGAAGGGGTTTTCCTTGTACCGAGTACTTAATATATTGGTGCATTTTGTGTTCTCTTCGCTCAGGTATGACGACAAATTCCATCTTGCTACGCCGTGAGTAAGGACGCATGATAGTACCGGTAATGTTTTATTGGGCGCTGAGACATGTAGCGCAAGGAGGCTTATGTATAGCGGCCCCGAAGCTGAGGTTTTGGTAATTTAAAGTAGAAGTGGACTCTCCATACAATGACGAGAGGTAATACGTACATAGTATATCTTCGGTCACCTCACGTCTACCACCCGAGGGGGATGACTCTGTTCCATAAAGTACTCGAGTAGAGGACAAAATAGTCTAATGGAAGGATAGATGGAAGCATCACCGGTTGGTTCAAAATATCATGAAGGTGGTCCATCTGTAACCTAACCCCATCATCCGCTTCGGTGTCCGTGCGGGTGGTTCCAGAATCTGGGCAATTTTCTAGCGGCTCGGATATCGCTTACGACTTCCCACAGGCGAAGAAATTGCTGGGAGGGTGACAGTTGTGGAATGATTTGAAATTTACCCGTTGACTTCTGGTGTGGTGGTAGTGGTGGTGAGAAGTAGGATGGGTACAGTTCCGGCATGTACTCTTTAAGTGATGCTGATCATCTATTTCTCTGGGGATGAACTGCTGCATTTCGGGGTCAGGTCTCGCCTTATCGGAACAATGGTACCGAATTATCTAGTGGTGTGGTGGATTTGCCAAAGAGTGGTGAACGGTTTTTTGATGAGTTTATCTTTGCTTCAACGTCTATTTTCTTTCTTCGCCTCTCCCCACCATGTACTACATAATGATTATATACCCCCTTGCGGATAAATTGCGTGTTGCTTTGCCTACAACCCGTAGTATAGGTATAATAAACTAGCAATGCAGACGCGAGCTAAATGTACCCAGAAACGAGCTCTATGCCTCTCTACTTGGACGCTCGTGTGATGAGTGGGTAAACATAATACAGCCGGCAGATACGTATCGTAGGTAGCAGGAAGAAGTTCCTTGTACCATAGCTCAATCAGCACTTCCGCCGGCTTGCTCTAATCATCCAAAGGTAACGGAATTGTTTACAACAGCGTTTGTGGCACGACGGGGAAGAGCTATGCTGTCGCCCGTAAAGTTTTGCGGATGATAAATGTGGCCGAGAACCATGCGGCGTTTCGCTTCTCTGTTTTTCATGATCCACGTTGCTGCTGCTGGAGTGGTGGGAGAAGATGATGAAGCTCTCCGCCGCTAGAACATTTGCAGGTTTAGCCACCACCAAAACATCTCTGCTGAACATGCACTGCACTGTTGTCCCCATTCGTTGAAAGCAGCATCAGCATATCAGAAAATCCGCAGCGTGAAGGAGGAGGAGGGGCAATCCAGCAGGGAAATCACCCCTGACGGTCGTGTTGGTCTCTGCCCTCTGGCGAGACATTTCCTCCTGTCACTCATGATCACTGCAAAGGTCGGCCATCCATCCTGGGTTTTTTAGAGTGTGTACTCCCTCTACTACACCGCTCACAAGTACATACTTGGCGTGTGGGGAGAGTGAGTGAGTGTCATTTATTTTAGTGGGAGTTGAGGCAGAATTCGAACGGCGAATTTACTGGCGGGGTGCAAGAGGTCTGAGTTTACTACTGGTGGGCGTACTGACGTGGATGGGCGGAAAAGTGGGAGAGCATAAGAACGACGAACCAACGACATCATACCATCTCACCTTCTGCGACCACGCAGTGCTTGTGAGCAGAAGAGTTCTATCGTTCTCTCTCCACTCTCCACGTCCGTCGTAGAAAAAGAGACCACGACCCACCTGCTGGAGGGGTTGGCCTGCTTCTGATACCTGTAGATTTTTGTTGTATTCCTGCGGGCTGAAGTCACTCTTCCTTGCTTCACGTTTCGAGACTTATTCACACAAACATCCTCGCCCGCCACCGCCCCCCCGGCAGAAACAAGTACTTAGCGACGCCGTCTGCTTCCCCATTATTCGCAACGCCCGCCAAGGAAACTCCCACCACCACGACACACGACACCCCAGCAGCTACCAACCAGGAGACAACAAATCCATCCACCACCCATACTTAAACATAACTCCTTCCAGCTAACTTATAACAACAAAACACTCTCCACCACCATCATCACCATCACCATCATCACCACCACCACCATCACCACCATCATCACCAGCACCCGAACAACCTGCCTCACTGCCTCGTTGCCTTACACTCGAGAATCAATAAATACCTTGCCAAACATTATAGGATATCGCACCCACTCCACGGCCTGACCCCCGAAGTCATCACCGCCAGAATAAATCCCGCATCGAACGCGTCGTGGACAATCTATCGGTATCACCGTTACAGTCAACGAAGCATCACCAAAAACAGGTTGTTGCAACCTAAACACGAAGTTGTCACCTAACCCTTCAGCAACCTAGCATCCACACCAAAGTAACACGGATCGATTGGGTTCACCTACCGGCTTTGTCCAACCCATCATCTGGAAAGGAAGCACAAATAGCCGTTCAACCTTGTTTAGCAGCAACTACAGATCCCACGACCCACTGCTATTTTATCACTCCCACGTCATGTCTTCGAATAAGAGAAGGCGCTCTTCCGACGGCAGCTCCACTTCATCCAAATTCGCGGCCGTCTCAGAAGAGCAACCTCCATCAAATTCGATGTTTATCTCGTTACCAGCACCACGAATACCTGCAACGTCGGTTTCCATGAAACGACGCCCACCACTCACACCTCCCTCTGTTACGCCGCCATCGGTGACAGTGTCTGATTCTACGACCATGCAACGAGCAAGAGACAGATGCAGGTCACCAAGCTCGAGAGCGAGTGCTCTTCTTGCAAAAGTGGCGGTAGTCAGCTCTGCTCCGGGCACAGTTCCATCATCTCCAAGATTATGTGCCGCCAACTCTCTAGACTCAACCAACTCTACTCCACCAGACGATTCAGGCCAATTTCAGTTTTCATCGTCAAAGCAGCTTCCGGAGAGCCCAGATGGTTAGCCAAACCACCTCCTCATTAACTCTACTCGAGCCTCATTACTGACCTTTTGACTAGGAGGCTACGTTAGTTTCCCAATGTTTGAAGCCTTCAAAAATTATGGCCAGGATGACGACGGATCTGTCTCACCAAGCCATCAGTAACGGAACCCGGTGGAGTTTGAGGGATCTTCGCCATTCAATTTTACCCATTCCGGTAACAATTGGATCGTCTGGAGTCTCCTCAGGATAGGCCATTTGTTTTATACAACATTGTGGCGATTTTTCATTGTCATTATTTTCCCGTAGCTCGGACCGAAGCGCGCTCAACGGATTTACATATTCTTCGGTTTTAATCGACTGTCGGTCCCTTCTGTACTATCTTGAACCGACCATTCTCTGTTTGATATCTATCCATCTATTCCAGCCGCGGGCGCCTTCTGCCGATTCGGGGTAGATAGTGTTCGGTTGTGTGTTGATTTACGCATTTGTCTCTTGGCACTTTTTGGACAATTGAGAGAAGTAGCCTGACACCACCTTACGGATTGTTCCTTTGTCCTTTCATTTTGATATGACTATCACGGCTTATTGGAAGGTGTTTGATTGTTTTTTTTTTTTGATTTGAGGTGTTTATTGGCTGAATAGCATTATACATTTCTGTGGCGCCTGGTTGTGGTGTGATTCTATACTGGCGCGTATTGGCTTTTCTTTGTTTGCTTGTTGTATCTACTGGGATCTGTGTTTATATTCGTTTTGTATGGCGGGTGATTGCGGTAGTGGTTGCGGTAGTGGTTGCGGTGGTTGTTATGGTGGGAGGGTTGTGGGAGGGTTGTGGGTTATTTTACTTTTCTCGCCACACCATCTGTTCAATAGCACTCAGATAACTCTCAGATAGCGCTCAGCAATCTGGTCGAGCTCATCGATAAGAATTACAACCGAGAATAGAATGCTCAGCAGGAATGCAGCGGATGCATCGTCGAGTTTGCAACCTCTCCGTGTTTTTTATGGTGCTTGCGCGTCTAATGCCTCCGAACTCGTCCGGATACCTGCTTCAGAGAGGCTGTGTTATATAGAAGAATTGTTGTGTGGGTTGCACGGATAACAGAAGAGCAACTCCTTCCTTTGCAGCCCGCAGAAGCAAAGCACGCATCTTGGTGGGATTTTGCGAAGATCGTCTCCACAGCTTGTTTATTTCGGTGATTGAGATGCAGGGATTGGAGGAGTGCAGTACTCTAGTGGCTGATGTGGCTGGAGTGGTGGTGCAGAAGAATGGAAGGGCAAAACCCAGTTAGTGCCAGAACGCAGTCCTCGTGTTGTGCGATTCTCGCAAGTTTGTGGGTAAACGAGAGACCCCAACTAACTACTAACTGCTTTTACAGCAAAATAATATCCCATCGCCGGCCGCTACACCCAACCGTTCGCCCTACGTCCCGCCGAATCCTCCACGCGACGACTGGTAATTCGACCTCCACCGTTCCTTACGTTCCGCTTTCGATATTGAAATTGTTGGCGGATTTTCAGTACTGGTGGCTGACATATTGTCCTGTTTTTTCTTCAGACGAAAACAGCACAGGATGGCCGTAGGAAAGAACAAGAGACTTTCCAAGGGAAAGAAGGGTCTTAAGAAGAAGACCGTGGACCCTTTCACCCGCAAGGACTGGTACAGCATCAAGGTGAGATTCAACAGCTCAGCTCACCTACAGCACAGCTCCGACGATCTAGGAACTAATACTTTATTATCATCTATAGGCTCCCTCCACCTTCGCCATCAGAGAGTAAGGCCTCCCTGTCACCGGTTACTAGTGAATATGCTTGGAGGTGGAATCGCGGTATTGGAATGGGATGAAGAAGCTGACGGGATGGTATCATGGCAGTGTTGGAAAGACCTTGGTCAACCGTACCACCGGTCTCAAGAACGCCAATGATGCCTTGAAGGGTCGTATCCTGGAAGTCTCCCTTGCCGACCTCCAGAAGGACGAGGATCACTCCTTCCGCAAGGTCAAGTTGCGAGTCGACGAGGTCCAGGGCAAGAACTGCCTGACCAACTTCCACGGACTCGACTTCACCTCCGACAAGCTCCGCTCGCTGGTCCGAAAATGGCAGACTCTCATTGAGGCTAACGTCACTGTCAAGACCACTGACGACTATCTCATCCGCCTTTTCGCCATTGCCTTCACCAAGAGACGACCAAACCAGATCAAGAAGACCACCTACGCACAGACATCCCAAATCCGGGCTATCCGCAAGAAGATGGTTGAGATCATCCAGAGGGAGGCTGCTAGCTGTAACTTGGCTCAGCTTACCACTAAGTTGATCCCTGAGGTTATCGGTCGTGAGATCGAGAAGGCCACCTCTGGCATCTACCCCCTCCAGAATGTGAGTTGCAGCTTAAGGACCCTCTGCTGTACAATACACCTATCTAACGGTGTTCTTACAGGTCCACATCCGCAAAGTTAAGCTGCTCAAGCAGCCCAAATTCGATCTTGGTGCCCTACTCTCCCTCCACGGTGAGTCGTCTCAGGATGACGCAGGCCAGAAGATGGAGCGGGAATTCAAGGAGACTGTGCTGGAGGAGGTGTAAATCTGTTCTTTGGGTAGCTTCAAAATTTTCATTCAGATCACAAAAAGTTTCGGCCGTTCTGCATGAAATAGCGCCCGTCCTCGCCGAGATTGCATATATAACGACTTCTTTCGGTTTGGATGGGTATTTCTGGTGCGGGGTTTCTTTGGGGAAATAGTTTAGGCGTACGTGCGACTGGTTCTGGTAAATAAAGCCTTGTCGTCGGTTGTGCTTTTGGTGCACAAATGAATCTTTCTAGCGGGTAGTCGTATCCCATGTTGTGCAATTGTGTATAGACATTTCCTTTTCACGTCCAAAGACCCATTTCTACGCCATGTTACCAACTAATTGAATTACTACGCAGCTCTTGAACTCTTGATTGCTGTTGAGTGCCACTTTCATGCTTGCCCAGCTATCCTACCACGTGGTCACTGTACTAGCAAGGTTTAGAGCTCTGACGTTGACGTTTGGACCATCACAGCTACACCTCACCGTACCTCACCGCACCTCAACCTCAGTTTCTTCATAACAGAAACGCAGAACAAGCAAGAACCATGGCACCACCACCTGCTTCGGAGCCAACCATCAAGATCCTCCTGATCGGCCCCTCAAACTCGGGGAAAACAGCACTGCTGCTCCGTTATGTGGACGACATCTTCGATACTGACTCGGCGACTGCCACTATCGGCGTTGACTTTCGTGTGAAGAAGCTTTTAATAAATGGAAAGCCGCATAGGCTACTCTTGTTTGAGTAAGTTTTTCATCCCTCCCTCCCTGGGAGTTAACTGATATACTGACCTGAGAAGTACTGCCGGACAAGAGAGATTCCGCACCCTGACCAGTTCTGTACGTCTTCTTGTCCCTATTCTATGGCTCTTCATTTTGCAGTACTATAAACTAACCTGGAGAAGTATTACAGGAACGCCCAGGGGTGTATCTTAGTTTATGATGTTTCCAACCGGGAAAGCTTTCTCAGCATGGAGCACTGGTTCGAAGAATGCGCAAGGTATGCGGAGCCAGATGTGGTGAAGTATCTCGTGAGTTCTGAAACAACCTATTCAGAGCGAAATATGTGGCTGATGAAAGATCTTATAGGTCGGGAGTAAGATCGATAAGGTGGGCGCGAGGGCAGTGACAACGGCAGAGGGAAAGGCATTGGCTCATAAGTTTGGAGCCGGGTTTGTTGAGGTTAGCTCAAAGACTCGGGAGAATGTGAAGACGCCGTTTGTGGATATGGTGGATCGTATCGTTGAGAATCCCGAGTTAATGAATTCGACAAGGAGGAGGAGGGAAGGGGTGAATTTCGAACAGGGAAAGAATGAGGGCGGAGGCACGTGTGCCTGTTAGAGATTGCTTTTGTGGATGGTCGGGGTGAGCAGCTGAGCATTGGTATAGCGGCTTTTAATTTTTTTTAGGACACGGGGAGATGCGATTGCGAAGTAGATTGTAGTGAAGTAGACGATAGATATCCTTCTGACATTCCGGGGGGTTGGTTTACTGTACACTACATAGGTACTGACTGGATATCTGGAGGACGGTTCTATTCTTTCTATGATTCTATGACGATGTACGGTATAATGATATATGACAATATTTACTGCTCATGGTCCTTCTGTAACCATTCCAGTACCGTTTCCTTAAATTCATGTGGTTTCTCTGACATAACTGCCCATCATTAGCACCCATCACTCGACACTGCATTCCAAAGCTGGAACTCACCCCAGTGACCAGAATCGATATCCTTTATAGTAAACATCGGAAAGAATTGTCCGATAATGGGGATAACCTCATCCGGAACGTAATGGCACTTTGTACCCCTCACAAATAATGCGGGTTTGGTACACCGGACCTTATCCGGGTGAAATGGGAAGTTACCAACAGTATCCAACGCACTCCGCAGAATATTGATGGGGATCCTGAACTTTAGAAACTCCTCCCCCTTTGGCCGCGTTAGGTTCGTTAAGAGGAACTGCCGTATTCCAATATCCTCCTCAAACTGCTTTAGGATTGCGTCGGCGTCCGACTGCTTCTTGATGCGTACACTTTCGATCCGACGCATGGCTTGTACATAGTTTCCAAAAGAGGAGGTGAGCGTAGCCTCGATCGGGGCGTTATCAACCGAGATAATCTTGGAGATGAGATTGGGCTGGCGCAGGGCGACAGACATGGCAACCTTTGCTCCCATCGAATGTCCCATCAGTATCGTGCTCGGGTCGAGCTTGTGGTCGTGGAGGAAAGCCTCAACATCCGCTGCCATAGCTTCATAATCGTGGCGCTTCACATGGGGGCTATCGCCGTGGTTGCGGAGGTCTAGGGCGTAGACGGAGGTGTTGAGGTCTTTGGCGAACGCTCTGGTAGATGGGTTGGCGACAGTGGTGGATGGCGAGAGAAAAAAGTAATGACCTTACTTACTGATGGTACGGTTGTTTTGTTTGGAACCGAAGAGGCCGTGGAGGATTACCATAGGCGAGTTGGAAGCCGGTTCTGAGGAATCAGCGGGAGGGTCATGTCGGGTGAAGGCCAGTGGGACAGTCTCAATGGTGGTAGAGTAGAGTCGCAGAGCTAGGAGTTTCGAGACGGGTGCGGCACGATTGGCGTTGCATAGAAGGGAACTGGAGAGTAATGGCGGCATTGTTGGGATGTGTAGCCGGAGGTGGAGGTGGAGGTGGAGGTGATATGTTCGTAGTGTTGACTTTATTTAACCTTTAACCTGGAGAACAGGATTCGAGTCCGTCCTTGGCACAACAGCCACTAACGTTCTCCGCCTGCCATACAACCATACTCACTTGGCTACTCACTTCCGCCTTTCAACGCTACAGCTATCCACCAGCTCGCCGCCCGCGCATACACCCCGTCCTCCTTCTCTCCTTCTTCCTTCTCCCCGCCACAATGATCAACCCTACAGCTTTAGCCCAAAGGACAAGGGCCTGTATGTACCGACTACTGCTGCCCAACGTTCTAGAGAATTGGCTGACATCCCGCAGCGGCAAACTTGCAAGATGCTTCCAAGCGGGTCATCAAAGCCTACCGTGACTGGTACCGTGCTGTAAGAAGCCCTTCCGGCTTTAGCTCTGATTTCCGCGCCCCAATTATTCCCTAACGGTAGTGCAACAGGCTCCCGAGATTGTGAACCTCTACGTCCTCGATATGCCTGTTCCTGCCGTCCGCTCCAAGATCAGGCAGGAGTTTGAAAGACACCGCTATATAAACCAATTATCAGTCGTGGATGTACTTATCACCAAAAACAACATGGAATTTCAGGAGACAATGAACTACTGGAAACAGATTCCACAGCTCATGAAGTACTTTCGAGCGGAGGAGGACCCAAGGAGTATCCGTCCCCAGGACTTTATGACTGCCTTCCTTGAGGTGCGTGCTATTTACCTATATGAGAACTAGGTGGCATACTAATAGTAACAATAGAATCGCAGCAATTAGAAGTTATGTTAGATACCAGGGTTACTTCAAGACGAGATCATGGCGCTATACATGTCTTCGGGCAGTAGAATAAAACATGTTGCTCTTCATTTTTACAGATGTCCAAACGCCAGAAGATACCAAAGTGCCAGCACAGAAAAAAGCGTACAAGACTACCCTCCAACAAGCATATATTACCCACTGCTTCCGTCGTTCTTTCCGAATGTATTCCTGGCCTCGGTAAAGGATTCATGGACTACCTCACAAAGATCGTTCAGATCATCAAGACCCTTCATCAATGCATCCACTGGCCGACATTCATCCTCAAATTCAGCTGTAGTTTATGTGTAAGCCAGCCAATTTGATGTAGTTTATATGGCTAGGAAGACAAACGATATATCTGAATCCTCATATTCATGTGGTTCTCTGAGGGATGTGGTATTGAGTATCCGCACAACTCCACCTTCGGGCTATACATACATTATTAGCCGGGTTCACTGACCGGGGCGGTGGGAGATCCAGTACTTCTTCATTATCATGTATCGGAGCGCATTTCCGAGTGTGTGATCCTCATCTTCGATCTGGAAAGATGCGCAGCCAGGTTCCTCTCCCGGCAGCTACAATCTCTCATGTTAGCCACATCCTCAAATGCAGACTGCACCACCCAACCAATCATTGAACTCAATCCCATCGGCGACTAAAGAAAGACCCTACATACCACTTTGATCCTCAATTCTTGTTCCTTTTCACCATTGATTTGCGTATCCTCTTCCGTTTCGGTCATATGGGTATCTTGTGTAGGTTGAGAAGTAGAGTCGTCGGCCATGGATGCTGTATTGCTGTATGTAGTGGGGTGGATAGTGACGGAAATTTTATGGTTCTAGCCAAACCCTTGCATCCGGGTAAGACCAGATGCATCTTGTTGAGCCGCAACACCATCCACAAGGGTGTTCGACTACAACTACGTATAGTCACACATTTCTCATTTTCTTCTATTGAATGCAAGCGCCTTTTCTTTTGACCTCCACAATATGCGAGGTTCGACATCATGGCTGTCAATTGCAGCCATAAACTTTCTTCTGCCCCTCGGCATCCTCATGTTCGCCAAGGGTTTCTTCCCCTATAAACCATTTCTCCCTGGTCTGGCGGTTTTTAGTGAGGAGGATGTTCAGACCCCGGCGCCATTTGATAAGGTCGTGTTTATGGTCGTCGATGCTTTGCGAAGGTGCTTGTTGCTCTTCCAAACTACACGGTTGAAGCTAAAAGGGCGGTGATCCAGTGACCTTGTTTTTGGCGAACGATCGGGGTTCAAGTTTACTCAGAGGCATGTTTCTCTGGTGCGCTTTTATTATACGTGTGCTGAGAATGGATAGTTTGATCTCCAGTGGGCATGCGATTCCGTTCACCGCCCATGCGGCTTCCCCGACAATCACAATGCCGCGCGTGAAAGCTATCACTACTGGTTCTATCCCCGGTTTCCTGGACGTAATTCTGAACTTCGCGGAGTCCGATACTACATCTTCGCTTGCGCAGCAAGACAACTGGTTGGCACAGATCAAGGCGAATGGAGGGAAGCTGGTTATGTACGGAGATGACACGTGGATCAAGCTCTTTCCAGGAATGTTTACACGGAGTGATGGGACCTCAAGTTTTTTTGTCTCTGTGAGTCAGAATGCTGCAACGTAGACAAGTGGGATGCTCATAGGACGCGGATAGTAGGATTTCACGGAGGTCGATAACAATGTTACTCGGCACATCGACGATGAGTTAGTGCGGGATGACTGGGATGCTATGGTTTTGCATTACCTTGGTTTGGATCATATCGGACACAAATCGGGTCCGCAGAGGTCAGCGCTCTACTAGCCCATCGGCAACCTTGGCTTACTTATGAATATCAGCGCATTCATGCTTCCCAAGCAGGTGGAGATGGACGGGATTGTTGAGCGAATATATACTGCCATAGAAACGCAGCCACATCTCGGCTCAACCCTTTTCGTACTCGCCGGTGACCATGGAATGAATGATGCCGGTAATCATGGTGGCTCCAGCGAAGGAGAGACATCCCCAGCACTTGTTTTCATGAGCCCAAAGCTGAAAAGCATTGCTTCCACCTATGAAGTCCCACTGAAGGCCCCGACTAAGCCGCGCAGTGGAGAGTTTGGATTTTATAATACAATTGAGCAAAGCGATCTTGCGCCTGTTATCACATCGCTCTTGGGACTGCCGGTGCCGAGGAATAACTTGGGTGTCTTCATGCCAATGTTTTTGCGGCTATGGAAATGTATGTAATGACCTTCATGGAACTGACTATATGCTGACGAAAATCAAGCGGAAGAAAGAGCGGATGTAATGATGAGGAATGCAAGACAATTGCGGTCGATTGTTGTAGTTGCATATCCCGAATTCGAACGGTTATCGCAGATGCCCTATGTACCCGATCACCAGTGTAACGATTCACCTTCGGACGTAGAGGAGCTTGCCTGTCTCTGGAGAGAAGCAACGCATCTCTTAGAAACTTGGGACAGAGATAACACCGTCGACACCGCAAAGCCAGCTATAGACGAGTCTTTATGGAAGGTAATACTTCGCCTATCAGCGTAGTGTACTAGAGCTAATTGAAGATCAGCTTTGTACACGCTACCAACAGATACTTTCGGGGGTGGCCAGCAATTATGATCTAAGACTGATGACAGGTGGTATAGCAGTGATGGTTGGTGCAACAATTTTGTCCGTGGTGAAGCTTGTTCCCTCGATGGGCGAGTCTATCTTGGCGAACCTGACATTCCTTGCCATGACAGTCGCATATGGTGTCATGATGTTTGCAAGCAGTTTTATAGAGGAGGAGCATCACTTTTGGTATTGGGTAGCTTCAGGGTGGTTCATGCTCCTGTTCCTGAAAGAGTATGTTGTATAGTGCGGCCATATAATCCACCCCACTAATGCGAGCTTGCAGCAGGAGAAAAAGCAATAGCAGGTTTAGTCTTGTCTCCGTTCTCGTTTTGTTGCGTATCATCCGGCGTTGGAACCAGACAGGTAGTTACACGGGCTCTTACTCGATATAGTATACTAAGTTTTACAGGTCAGAAGTTTGCGGGTGCGCCAGATATCGTCAAATCTTACTTTCCAGAACATACAACAATCCTATGGGTGCTGATCATTGTGACTTACTTCGACGTTTTGATGGGCATGTGGCGGGATGGTTTCCGGCGTGATGGTTTCTGGCGTGCTGGCAAGGAAATAGCTGCGTTTACAACTGCGATAGCGGCTTTTGGGTTTAAGTTGTCATTTGCAGCATATGATGCAATGGAACTTATTCCTGCCTGGTTGATGTTTGGGGTGGACTTTCTCGCAGAAGTCCCTTTGGTCAACCAGGCGAGAGCAGTGTTTGTAATGGTTGGTTTAGGAATGCTATACACTTACATCTTCAAGACTGGTCCAGCGGCAACAGTAGGCGGTAGTGAGACGCCCTCCATTGCCTACCAACCACAACTGACAGATCTAGACGACCATGCTGCCATTTCCATGAGGGAATTTACCGATATCTTCCTTCTCACACAAACCCGTTTCGCCAACACCCCCCTTATACTTTTGTTCCGCCTTATTTTCCGGCGCCTCGAGTCTCTGCAAACACTCTCAGCATTCGAAATCACACTCACCACTCTGATCCTGCAACACGTATCCTTCTTTGCACTCGGCGGTGCAAATGCAATCTCCAGCGTCGATCTGTCGAATGCATACAACGGAGTGGCGGGATATAACGTGATAGTTGTTGGCTTCCTGACCTTTGTCTCAAACTGGGTCGGCCCCCTTTTTTGGGCTTCCGCTGCGCCTATGCTTCTCCGGAAAAGATATTCAACGGAAGCAGGAGAGGTGTGGAGGAAACATGTCTTGGTGATGACGGCTTTCTTTGCGGTTGCTGGATTGGGGGTAATGGTGGCGTGTATGGCGTTGAGAACTCATCTGTTTATTTGGACGGTTTTTAGCCCAAAGTATTTGTATCTAATGACGTGGGGTTTGGGATTTCATATTGTGGCCGGAATGGGATGGGGGAGCTTTATGATGGCGGTGAGTAGAAGGTAGACTTTGGGGGTTTTGGTCGGGGGAATATGTAGGATAGAATATGATCGGGAAGGTATATAGACGGCAGTATGTTTCTCGAGATGAACATAGGTTGGAATGGAACGGAGAATAGGTTTAAATTACAGCTTTCGACTGCTGTTCAGCTAAAGGTTTGGTGTGACGAGGTTCTGTTTCCAGAGAGTGGTACAAACATGCATTACCCACAGGTATCAGTCCCTATGAGACGGAACGCTATTATTCTAAAACAAAAGCAATTCCTGAACTCACAAGAGTTTCGGACCAGAATAACCACGACCTCACTTCCAATTTAACACGACATAGCAACAACACCCAGGCGATACTCTATATCCAACCCCATCACTCGCCCTTCCGCATGCTCTTCCTAACCCGTACCAACTACACACCCTCCTCCCTTCGTTTGCTCACCAGCCGTCGCAAGTCAAATTCTTTTAGCGACAGTACGCCGGAAGACTCGGAACGTTAAAGAGGTCACCACGCGGCGCATTCGTCACCAAACACTGCCACAGACCATCAGGATGAATTATGAAGGACGAATGTGAAATATCCCGCGGGCGAGTGCCGAACACAGCATAGGATTACCTCCATGTGATCACTTTGGAAAGAAGCTCCAAGTGATCCAAGAATAACTTCGAGATACCTTATGTACAAGAGAAGACGCCACGCAGGTATTGGGTCTAGAAGAATCCAGAGCCATATCGGGGAGCCGAAAGAGTTCGCAAACGAGGCCTTACCCCACACGCCTTGCGAACCAATCGGTCCAAACGAAGGTGTGTTGAATGCCTCCACATGTAGCACCATATAAGCCAGGCAATAAGGGAAGGGGGATGTTTTTGTACTCTACTGTACGAGACAGATTGAGAACCTGAAGTCGGGTGCAATCGGTGTAAACCTGTGGGCCCACACCCACCCAAATCCTATTAAACCCAACGCCGTCTCTTCCCTAATTGCCAGTTTATACGGTAGAGACACGGCACGGTAAAGCCACGGTGTCTTTTCCCATCAAAAATATTCCTATCACAGCTCTGTAATTGATTTAGTCACAAACCGATACAAAGTCGACTTACGAGGTGCGACGTCGTTCCACGGGTTATCATGTCACTTCACAGCCCGGTGTTTTATGTTCCAAACGTAACGCTAGAACTCCACTCCCCATCACTCGGCACATGTTATTTAGTCGGTACGTCCAGAAACTCGAACCCCAGGACCTAACGGCCCGGTCGCGGCCCACTAAACCAAAATAATGTCTGGGGTCGAACGAGGCCTAGTAGTCTCGGAGTGTGGTATCACAGCATTTGAGACTAGAGGCCCATCAATGTTGTGTAAAGTATTGCAAGAATCTATACCGCTTAGATCCACCATGTCCCCCAGGAAGTGTTGATCCACCGTCTCGCCCCCACTGAGACAATCTGCATGAGATAAACAAACCAACATACCAGGAACAAAAATAACAATCGACTAATACAAGATTGGAATTGTAATCCAGGGAGCGAGCTCATTCGTCCGTCCCACGCTGTGTCAGCATAAATCCCACTTCTGGAGTCACTAACCTTGCAGAAAAATGACCTTCACCTGGATCAAAAATTGGAGCCTATGAGTCCCAGCCCAGTAAGCGGCTGCCAGGTAGATACGGCCCCACCTGAGGTGCTCGGGGTAACTGCCATCGTGGAGGGTCATAGTTTTATCGGGAGCCTGAAACTTCGTATAGCCCGTAGCAGCTCCGCATTTTCCAGGAACTGCTCGATCCCTACATAATCATACTCACTACATATCTCCTTACTGGTATCGAGTGACAAACCAGTAAGCCGTAACTTGGAGATCAGCATTTCGTGTTCTGTACGTGGTACACAAACTTTCCAACTTAGCCTCACGATGTTCACAGGGTTGAGTAGATATCGAGTTATGGCGTATTATTGCAGAAGGTCCAGCTTTACTATTGCAGAGTCCAGGTAGGCGGTGAGATATGCAATACACGGCCGATAGACAGGTTAGAGGTTTGACTAGACTCCGGTAACTTGCAAATCCATTGACCGTCTCGACCTTCATTTTCCAGTGATATGAGGTCGCAGTTCATAAGGTAGTAAATTTCTACCTCGTGATGCCAGACGAGACGAGACTTGAGAAGGTCCCGGTACATCATGTCTCTTTGGCAAGCAGATCTCGAGCCTAGGTTTTGGGCCCGGGTTCTCGAGACATGATGACAATTAGAAGAAAGACCTAATCGTTTCGATGCCTTTTCAGAACTGCATGGATGTCTCTACTCAATGGATGAAAAACCTCCTCAATATATAAAACTAGTTTTAGACTCCTGTTTCCGGTAAAAAAAGGCGTAAGATTGTACAGCTGCATCTCCATCTCCATCATAGTGTATCACTCATATAGTCCTAAAAAGTCTCAAGACTTATTAACGAGTATCCCAGGATATCCCAGGATATCCCATAATATCAACAATCTCTTCGACCCCAGGATATCTCGTCTCGTGGACAACACCATGCTAGACGTTGTGCAGCCCTGCTCGGTCCCTTTCGTTTGGGTTGTTGGTGAGGCAGCGTTGTGTAAAGCATCCCGAGAGCAAGGGCTCGTGCTATCTGGAAGATATGAAATGTAGTGAAAATTAGAGATGAAGTTAACATACCCTACTCTCACTAGTTAAAGGCTCATGAGGTCGATCATCCGCGTTGGCCAAGCCTAAGAGGCTTGCTCTAACCCCAATCTAATCAATCAATCTAATCACCTCTCAATCTCACGATAACCTGGAGCGAGTGTTACATGCATTAAAACCGTCTAGAATTATTTGGAGGGGACACCTTCCCAGTGATGAAAACTAAGGTCCCAAAGAAAATATAACTATTCTACGCGCCTCCGTCCGAACATCCAGTTCCCGCGCGCCTCCATTCCAGTTATGCACACACACAGTACAATAACTCTGTACCTGCATGCATATCTGAGCAGAGCAACATCGTCCAATAAAGTCCCCTTTGGAGCGCGTCCGTCGCGCTGCCGAGAGCCCTAACGTGTCTCGCAGAGACATCTCGAGCTGAAACACAAGGACAGCAAGCAGTGCATGATCGCCCGCAGGTAAGGCGTGCCATTTCACCCGAAACCTGCAGCGGAACCAATCGATTACCGAAGTGCAGCAAGCACCGATTTGCAAATTTCTGTCATCTCCGAAGTCAATGATCCGCACAGCTAAGCGCACTTCAAACAACGGGTATTATTTCAGATCAAATCAGAACCAAGCAAGCATGCTCAGATCCTGAGCCATGAAATGTTTTAAAGGGTAGTGCTTCTTCACTCCCAAGTGGGCAAGAGAGAAATCGCCTCTGAAAATACTGCCAAACTTCCGACGCTCCCCAATCCATACGAACGAATCAACCAACATTAGTCCCAACACCTTTTCACCGCACATCTTTGACTATACACAAAGTAATCAGAATCCTATCCCACCCAAACCGTAAAAGCCTTTCATGATACAATAACAAAACCCAACTACGAAAAAGAAACTAAAAGAGAAAACATGGACATCGGACTGGGAGGTACCTAGGACAGTAGAGAAACAGAACCCCAATCCCACCAAATGGTAAATACAATTAATTGCCGGGACTCCATTCGTTTCTATGGGGGTATCCACTCCAACTCCGCAGTAAAGGAAAAACAAAGTGGTTGTTAGAAATGAAGTTTCTCATTTCACTAGGAATAGCATCACACCACCAGCTCCACTACCACGACTCCCCTCCTGGCGCCCCAGCCTAGGCTTTCCGTATCTTCGTATTCTTCTTAGCTAATCTCCTTCAAGCCTCCAATCCGGTCGATATCAACAGAGTCGAAGCGCTCGGTTGCCTGGCTTTGGTAAGGTGGTAGATCTTGCTCCAGAGGCCTTACGAAGCCAACACCGGCCTCACCAACTTGAACCACAACGACACGCCCGGAAACCCTGCGTCCATCCTTGTCCTCCTCTTCTGGAAAGGTGATTCGAATTTCGGGAACATTGTCCGGTGACATTGGCATAGGGGAGGAACTGTCGATTAGGTGCTGTTTTTCAGAATAAACGTAGGTAGAGTCCCGGTTCGTTTGTATCGTGAGGCGACCGTTGTTGCGATTACGCGTAGCGGCATCATACGAAGGTAAAGTTCCGGCATCCTTGCGAGACCTGCGGTGACGTCGAATAATATAAAGGGAACCACCGAGTACAATGCAAAATGCGATAAGGACCACCAAAGTGATGAGAAGGTTCCTCATGGAATTATCATTAGGAGGGTTCCCAATGGGATTATCGTTGGGAGCATCCACGTTCTTCTCATTTTCGTCGGCACGTCGGGGAATTAAAACGGGCATCGCGTATTAGTGACAGTTATATGGTATTGTATTGTATGTGCAGGTTCGTGAAAGTAGAGATATGTATGACGGTGAATTACAGACAAGTAGCAACCGAAACGAAGCGGAAGTTTCTTGCTAGCAAGTGAGGTGGAGATATTATTACGGCGAATAGTGTGTGGTATTGCAATGGCTGTAATTATTTGCTGCTAGGTATTGACATCATCGGTCAGCGAAAGGACGTACTGTAGCAGTTCAAAAAACGAAGTAGGATTACGCGGCCTGGAATCAGAAAACCAAAAGAAAAGCACCGTAGCTGCGTTGTCCGATTGTGCAATGCGAGATGCATGGCAGAGACATATCAAGAGGCTGAAGTTCGCCTATAAAAGCATGACACTAGAGAAGGAGGCACATACATAGTGGAGCAGCACTTATGCTCAATTTAGGTATGACGATTGCTGGCAATTACAAACAGATCGATCGACAACGGTAGTAACGAGCGATTATTGAGAGAGTGAGGAGTTATTCTTCAGAACCCAGCGAAGGAGTGAAGCTGAATATGCTGAAAAATAAAGTTGACACCGCCGCGAACAGAGAGGCCCAGGAGGTTGTGGAGGTGGAGGAGTGGTGATGGCGATGGGGTGAAGAGGAGAAAGGGGGAAGCGAGCCTGCTGGCACTGCTTCAGTCAACTTTCCCAAAGGGGATGATGGGGAACGAGGAATGGGAATGATTTCAAGGATGTTCGCCGGGAGATTGCTTCAACGGCTATAAACATCCTAACGGGGAATGGTCAATGCCAGAAGGATGCTACGTCCGATTGTGCGATTATGCGATTGAGGCTATTGGCAATTGTCCAATTGAGACTATTGGCAATTATCCAATTGAGCTGGTGATGGGCAAACAAATGCGAAACGTCGTCTGCGATATCCTTTGTTTGTCTTCGTCAGAACAGTTGCTTTGCCACATGGGAAGCGTGGCTTAAGCGTTGTCTATTCTGGGGGCACACCACACGAGTTTTGGGATGAGTGATTCTCCATGTATGTGGAGCAGTCAACGTCTCGCGCGTATAAAAACTTACAGGGCGCGTCCTCTTCACCTTGTTTCTAGTATGTAGAGAGAAATATTCACCTATTTAGAACACAGAATAGAATGCTGCACTGTCAGCAATATTTCTGTAATCTAGAATCTAGAATCTAGAATCTGCGCTCATGAGCGCATCTAAGCTCACACCCCTCAGCCCTACCATCTCATCGTGATTCGCTACCTCGCACCAGCTTTCTCATCGTCTCTATTAAAAGCACGTTACCTTCGTAAAACCACATCAGCCTTCGAGTACGTAAATGTTTTCCCTCCATTATACCCGATTACATGCTCATCATCTTCGCAACACCTCGACATTCAGTCTCGCATTTGGGCGCTGCATGATAGGATTTGATTGGATGGACACTATACGCCCCCACCAGCGAGTTTTGGGCTTTTTCTTTTGTGTTCTACAGCCTAATCTGAGGGATTAGATATAAAATTGAATGTGCATATCTGAATGCCGAGTAAGACTGCTTCTCTAAACTAATGTAAGGTTTTCTTATAGTACAATGGTCGACGAGAAGTCCATCCAGATCGTATGAATCGCCTAAGTAGCTCGGTTGAATTCCTTCATTGTCATGTGACTGATGATTATTCAACCTCAACTCAACGGTACTATTGTCATGAAGTGTACTATCAAAAAGCCTTCCAGTGGTTGTGAAGCCCGGTAACTCGGCATAACCGTTGTTTTTGGCTGGTGAGGTCTTGGAATGAGAGGATGGGATGTAAGGAGGAAGAGAGCGACCTTTAATTCTTGCCTAAGGGTGGGAGCACTGTCTCTGCGATGGTACGTATACACTACGTACAGTCTGTGATCACTCGCACAGTGGATGAGTTTATTTACCAAGCTGTCTGTGGCCATCTCGTACGTCAGACCAGAATACTACTGTAATATATTACCAGTATATTGCTTTAAATAACCGCGATAGCCTTTTGAGGTCTGTGTCCAGTCCTAGACCCCGCCCTCGTATAAAGAACCAAGACGACTCAATTGTGGGATGAAGGGGCATCTACATAATGTTTGCTAACTCCCTATCTACTGCTGCCTGGTTACTCAGATAATGCGTCTGACTCTACCAACTCTGGGTTCCTGGCAGGCAACACGGTGGAGATAGATACAGCGCTGATAGAATGATAGAATAGGGATGGTACCGTTTGGATATCACGGAGTGGAAAGTTTGTTCATCGAAGTACCACTACTCGAGACATCCCGAGTACCAATATATGAGTCTCTAACAGTCTCCACCCCTGGGTATAATGGCCTCAGCCCAAGGTATTAACTCTCACTATACCTTAATAAAAGTATCTTTTAAATCTGCCAATCGTTATCTGGTATGGATTCCATGAATAAAACTAAGCAGTTTGTTATAAAGTCCACAGATAATCACTCGATAGAACTACTCGAGTCATATGTCATGACCTATGACAATATGAATTTATATTGTACCTTAATGCTGAGGTTACGCTGGTAAAACCCATACCGGGAATAGCAAAGACGTGGTGCATGTTCTGCACAGCCACCCGAGTACAGCCAACAATGTTTTGAACGTATTCAAAGCTAGTATTCGGCCGGAAATCGATATTATTTGGGACGCACGTGGGGGTTGAAGAAGCGCAGTGCAGGTTTAACCACAATAATTTCGTCATATTTACTGAGCATGTTTACCCCTCCACAAGGGTGTGTGCGGAGTTTATGATTCGCTGAAACGGACTAAGTTGAATCAGGGTGGCATCCGATATTCATTGGCACTTCCATTCGATGGCCAATCCAGCACGATGCAAGCGGGGCTGTTATGGTGTAGTGCCACCTTTGATCTCAACCCCGCGCGCTGAAGATGTACTAAATACCACAGCGTCCTTGAACAGCAGCCTTATGTCGGTAGTTACAAAGACGATGAGAATCCTCCTATAGGCGGTCTGGAACTCTAAAAGCACACCTCCCATATCGGGTGATTGGGCGCAATTTCTTCAACAGCAGTGCAGCAATATCAGACGACCTATCGGGTGCATGCATCTGGTAATTCAAAAGCACCATCGGAAAGAATACTTCTCTGGCAGCCATTCATCTACTTGTGTCGAAGACAGCAAGAAAATTCCCAGTCTGGACAAAAGGTAAGTTAGTACAATACAAGATACCTCGGGGTTTTGTTAGCGGATGTCAGCTAGGATACCTAGATACAATAGGCAGGCTTCATCTTGGTAAACACGGCGACGAACAATACAGGCAATATCGAGGATAGTTTAACTCCGCATTTCCCTCTTTTCAGTTAAACATCCAGCATCTATCTACAGGTTGAGGCCGAATCTCCTTTCCATGGGAGATGCTATTGGCATCCAGAAATAGTTCCATTAAGCGATTCTGTGGCTGAACGAATACCTGATAACAGCTTTGCTGTCACGTGGTGAAAATATATATTGTTCTTCATGTAGACTCCCGAGGTACCTCAACTTCCAATCAATTGATGGAATTTCCTTGCTAATATCGCTGTGGAGGTAGTCATTTCGTTGTAGTGCGGGGTGGAATCATGTTTTTGTGTACTTGTCGCTGCCCTGATGCCATGGTGGAATGTACGTTTCCATCCATGGTACCGAGAAGTCGTGCACTGTATCCCACGTGTGCGGGAATTCGCAGGGTAGTTGTAAACTAGTTAAGCTTCTGCTGTTTCGCGGGTCATCTATTGAACCATTGAACTTTATCAAAGTTTTTGAAAGGTTGCAACATGCGAGTGACGTACTGTGAATTTCTCAAGGATTGGCATTCCCAGAACCATGAATGGTTGAACCAATCGATTGCTGCTCTTCCGCGCTTCCACTGAGCCTCTAGACAAATGCTATAGGGCAATGAACGCCTCCCCGAAATGCTAGACTTCTGCAGCGCTATCGCAATATCTGGCATCTCTGCTGCAGATCACAAAGCTTATGCTAGTCAAGGGACAGTCGTATCGTAGGTACCGAGTCAAGAAACTTGTAGAGCAACTTTTGCGATCGGTGAGTTTGATGAGAGCGTGTCCATGACACCATTATATGAAGATTGAGGGTTGGAATGAAAGCGGTTTCTGAGCTTTGAAATACATGAACGGCTACGACCACTGATAATTCTCAACGTGATAATGTAGAGTAAAATTTAGCAGCCTTGCCACGCCCAACGTCAGATAGCTGCGTTCAGCCCCACACCGTGCATCAAAAGCGGGGTTTAATGTTTCGACTACTCACCTGTCAGAGTCATACTGTATACGCGGCTGCATAGCTCATACGCGTAGATGATGATTGGTGCCTAGAATTACCTCCCAAGTTTGTCATGCGTATATGATATCCCAGATGCTGTTTACAGCTCAGTGGATTGCGGGTGATGAGACACCATGGAACGAGGTCTGCAGACACAACCTACGGGAAGACTGGCTCTTAATAGCCCAAGACTTGCAACTACAAGCGATTACTGTCTTGGTGGTTGTTTGCAGCATTCTCTTTTGTGGGCCGCAGAACGTTATCCTTGCAGCGGTATTGGTATTTCAGCTCGAAATATACCCTCAACATCCTGGTTCTGCAAACCGGCGAGAACACCAAAGAAAACAATCGACTAGCAGAGTCTTCTCCCAGTGTCCATGGCTGTCTTGGGCGGTAACTTTTTATTGTAGTCTTCCAAATTCACCCCTGCCTTTGTATCACAGACGGAAAAGAAACTTGTGCGTCTGGTGTTGCGGGTGTAACATTTGCAGTGCTCTCTGCAGCCTATATTATCCCCGCTGTCGAACGGTGCAGAACGGGTATGTTGGGTTGTGGGGAACGTCGTAAGCCCCATATTGCCAACGTCGTTTTGACAATTTCGGAATTTTCTGTGACGGCTCCGTCAAAGGCTATTCACTGTGGCACCTGGTTTGCCTTTTATGCTTTGGGTGAGCTTGTAACAAACTAACAGTGGAGTCTTGAGTATAAATGGAATCCATTGAAGAGTCCTGAGATAGTGTGCAGCAAGCAGGCAATATGGACAGCCAATGTGTCTTGTTTGTCGGTGTTATAAGTGATAGAGCATGAAAGATGTCGAAGGAAACAGAGATAAGAATGATGCACAACTTGAGGATAGAAGCACGAACCTCGACCATATTTTTGGCGTGTTTAGTGGTGGAATTAGCAATGTAGAGTAAGAGTAAGTACATGATCTCTGAAGAGAAAGGAAGCACAACAGTACCACGCACGCCTTCCCACAGTTTCCAAAGTTGTCGGTCCGCCAGTCTTAGTCAAACACAAAAGCCGTTTGCATCTCGTTTCCACACACGCCACTGTTGCTTTACAGATTCATACTACCTCTTCCTACCTGCTGCTCCTCTGCCTTTCCGCTCCCGCATCCTCGTCTTCTCGTCCTTCTCCCACCCACACATAAACTGACCGAACCTAACTATATTGAAGGAAAAAAGTAAAGGATCCGCACAGAAATCGCAAATCATTCCCGGTGGCTTTTCGGGCAATTGGCTTTTAACTCCCATCCCTTGCTTCAGAGACAGACAAGACGAGGCTAGACGACAAATAACCAAGACCAGGTCTCGCCGTATGAGTACAACTTGCTGCTGTAGGCAATCCAGCGCGCAGGGCAGGCCACCACGCTTTTCCCTTCAACCTGGTTACGATCAATCCTCTTTGCCTCTCCCTTAGCTTCAACTGCACTCACGGCGAGCAAACTTCACCTAATAGGTATCACTCTGCTTGATAGCCTCACCGAGAGCTTGGGTGTGAGCAAGAAGCAGCAACCAACCTAGAACGTCAGACAGCCCAACCCTTCCCGCTCCCGCTGACCAACTCATACATCTCACTTTCCGACAAACTTATCTCATCCTTCTTCCCTTCCCCTTCACAAATCTACTCCTACGTATACCTACTTCTATACTTTCGATTGTAAATCTTGTTTTTTCCTTCAATTTCGCGAGGGGCCCTTTCAACGACGTCTGGCTCGGATTGCCCTTCGAGCGAAAGGTGGCACTAGGTAGGGTCTTCATTAAGCTTAACCTTTTTTACCGATTTCGTGGGGTTCTTGTCGAAGCGGAACGAAATAGGGCTGATGCTAGGTCGCTGCAGTTCACTTCACGTTCGGCCCCGCTCGACACCTTCCATCAGCTTCATACCTACAACACGACGCGTGCCAATCTTTGTAAATTGTACACATATCCGGAACTCTCATCGCGACATACGCTGCATCTTGAACTCATCAGATCCATCTCTTTTCTACGACAGCTCATCTAAATATTGACGACCCGACAACATTTCCGATAATGGTGGATCATCAAGCGACGGCAGCCTCGCGTACGACAGCTTCTGGGGCCAATGTTTGTTGCGACTCTTTTGGCAAATGCTACCTTAAAATAGATGTAGAAGCTGACGATAGGGGTTTTAGATGCGCGGCACGCGCTTTAACGGGTTTGCGGGATCTCCCGGAGGCCCATCAATCGACGAGACAGCTTCCCAAGCTCCCGCATCTCAAGGTCTTACCAACAACCCAAGCTGGATGATTTGGGGAACTCCGGGAATCAGTGGTGCCGGCCTTGGAAGCAGCTTCGGAAATGCTGACCGACGGGGTGAGTGATCTGGGGCCTGCAGTTTAACTACCTACTGTTTGGAGTCTACTGACTTTAGTTCAAGGTCCCGGATCCGACGATTCCTATCTCCAGCCAGTTTCGAGCGCCTTTGAGGGCAAACAAGGATCTTCGTCCCTCCTACCGGGATCTGGGGAACATGATACCTGGAACACTAAACCCTCCGCGATGTGGTCGGGAGAATCGACCTCACCCGGGCTGCCGAGCGTGGGCATGAGCCAAGATCTTTCGCGTTCTCCAGTACGAATGCGGAACAATGCGAAATATGAGAGTCCTAAGCAATCAACAGAAATTCCGCGAAGCTCATCGCCTTTTTATTCGATGTCGCGACAGACGGCTGTGGGACGCGGTACACCAATAAATCACTCCCCAAACAGCAAGCCATATCTTGATCCGTCATCTGCCAGCTTTGGAGACCCTTTGGATTTCCAAAACAACAACCGCGGTCGCTCTTTGGAGATGGGACAATTTGGTGGGCAGCGGTTTGCAGTACCTAATGACACTGGTGGTGGACGGCATTTGGGCTCGGTGCTGGTGGGTGCGATCGACAACGATGAGCAGAACCATCTCCGCAGAGGGCGTGGCCTTTCAAATTCCCGTGGAATTGTTCCAGCTGCCGATCTTTTAGGCACCAGCGTGTCCTCAGCGGGCCGCAGCGAGAGCTTGCCGCCGCAGCAGAGGGCAAACTCGACGCCTCCAACCTACAATCCGGATCAATCACCGCCCCCCAATGGTGCCGGCTATCCTTCGTATACACACATTCCAACAGGCCATGGTGGAGGTCCAGTAACAGGCCTTCCTACTCAAGGACCAACTTATTCCCAGGGAAGATATACGGATTTGAGCCGTGAAACACGTGAAGCTGAGATGCTTGCCCAGTTCAAGCAAATCACTGTGGAAGATGAAAACGAGTCTTATCAAGGGAGACAACGAGCTCCGTACCCTTCATTCTCTCAAACTCCACCATCTAATCCCGGTGGCGTCAATTACCCACCACAACCACCATTTGGGGAGCATCCGTATCAACGACATGCAGCTCAAGGCTCGCATGGTTCATCACCCTGGTCTCCAGACGATACCCTTTACCGTAACCAGGAGCAATACACAGATCAATTTGGCGGTGATGGGACTTACCCCGAGGGTTACGGAGACCGGCTTAGACCGTATGAACGCAGTGGGGCTATGTCTCCTGGGGAGCAAGGCGACTACAACCGACGAAGTTTGGGCAGTCCGTATTATCCCGCCGGGACTCCGCCATCGGGGATGGACGGCTTTCGTTCACCGTCACGTGGAGGCACCTCAAATCGTACCACGCAATCTGCTCTCCATCCGGAAAAATTGCGTCAACAGCTGCTGGTAACCCAGCAGCAGCAGCAGCAAAATCATCTTCCCAATCAAATGATGATGCGAGACTCATTATACCGACAGCAACAGCAACAGCAACAGCAACAGCCGTATCCTGTCTCGGGTCAATATGACTACAGTGGATATAGCAACGTCAGAATGCAGATGCCCTCTTTCACCGGTTCAATGAGTCCTCTCATGGGTCCTTCACATTCTGCGGCCAGGCGCCATGAAGATTTTGGAAGTTTGAGATCCGTGTTACTCGAAGAATTCAGGTCCAACTCTAAATCGAATAAGCGTTATGAGCTCAAGGTAGCAGTGCTTGCCAACCCTGGCCTAGTGTCGTACTGACGAGTGAGCAGGATATCTACAATCATGTAGTCGAATTCAGTGGCGACCAACACGGCTCCCGGTTTATCCAGCAAAAGCTCGAAACGGCCAATAGTGATGAGAAAGAGGTGGTGTTTTCTGAGATAAGGCAGAATTCGTTACAGTTGATGACGGACGTGTTTGGAAACTATGTGATCCAAAAGTTTTTCGAGCATGGCAACCAACTGCAGAAGAGCATTTTAGCCAAGCAGATGGAAGGACATGTTCTAACGCTTTCTTTGCAGATGTATGGATGTCGTGTGGTTCAAAAAGTATGGCCTGCCGTAACTCGCATCTTACTGAAACCTACTAACAGGTCACAGGCTCTTGAGCACATCTTGACTGAACAGCAGGCCACGTTGGTTAAAGAGCTTGACGGCCACGTCTTAAAGTGTGTGAAAGACCAGAACGGCAATCACGTGGTTCAGAAGGCGATTGAGAGAGTGCCTGCTGAGCACATTCAATTCATCATCAAGGCGTTTAACGGTCAAGTTCAAACACTCGCAACCCATCCATACGGTTGTCGTGTCATTCAGCGTATGTTGGAACACTGTGATGAAGGTGCCCAGGCTTCTATCTTGAAGGAATTACATGCTTGCACTTTTGCACTCGTTCAGGATCAATACGGGAATTATGTGACGCAGCATGTCATTGAGCATGGAAAGCCTGAGGACCGAGCCAAGATAGTCAACTTGGTGACTACTCAACTCCTCCAATTCTCGAAGTATGACCCCCACGCTTTGAGATTTTGACTGAAGCGGCTAACCGGCTTACGTTTACAGGCATAAGTTTGCGTCGAATGTGGTTGAAAAGAGCATTGCATTCGGAAGCCCGGAACAGAAGCGAGAAATTGTCACAGTCGTGACAGCGCCTCGTCCAGATGGGACTTCTCCGTTGCACCTTCTGATGCGTGACCAGTATGGCAACTATGTCATCCGTGAGTTGTATCAAGTTTAAGGTTGACTTTTGGCTAAGCTGACGACTGTTGGATTAGAAAAACTACTCACGCTCCTCGGTGGCTCCGATCGCGAGATCCTGGTTGAGCAGATTAAACCACAGCTACAGGCATTAAAGAAGTTCACGTTTGGAAAACAGATTAATGCTGTGGGTTTGGCTTGAGAAGACTTCATGAATTAGACTAACCACTTCGTAGATCGAGAAGTTAATATTCAACAACTCGGCCACACCGTCGCAAGCTGCGTCTCCGCCTTCAAGGTCTGCCTTACCTACACCACCATTACTCGCCACGGATGCCCGGTCGCCGGATTCTTCGGCTGCACCTTCAACAGGTACCAGTTCAGTTGGGGAAGGTATTATTCCAGAGTCCACGAAGCCAGCTGTGGGCGACGAGATCCGGATTGAATCTTGAATCATCTTGTCGTTGGATCCAGAGTATCTTGGTTCCGACTTCGGCCAACATTAGGCCCTCACAGATTGTTTTCGGCTCATACTTTGGTACCTCCAATTTGGGAAACGGCTTCGATTGTCCGGGGGTCCGTAGTTACCGGACGTTTATATTTCTTTCTGCCTTTTCAACAACCATGTCTTATCTTGGTTTCATTCTCGTTCATCGTATCTGGAGCGTGGCTCGTGGGGTGTTCTGTTGGTTGCGTCCTCCTTTTTTCTATGATATATTGTACTTTCGGGCTTGCAGGTGTCGGGTTTGGCTCCGATCACTGGGTATGCTTTTCTTCTTGTTATTACTCTTGTCATTTTTGTGTTTAAATTCTGATGTCAACGTCGGTTTGGTCTTTGGGGAGTTGCCGCTTGGATTTCAGCGGGCAGTTGAGTCTGTCTTATTTCATGCACTGGGGGTTTCCATATAACGGTTTCAATGCTTGTATTGGGGTCAAAAAACGGGTATGGGTATTACATGGGGCTTCTGGGTCTGCTCTTCGTTTTTGGGTTTGGTTCACTTCACTCTTCTCTTCATTCTTCGCTACTACCCCTTTACCCTCCTCTTCTCCTGTGAACAATTTTGACTTAAAGGTACATATTATGTTTCTGGGTTTCTATTTCATCTCGATGTTATTTAGCGGTTACTGGGGCGTCGGTCTCGTATATGGGCGGCGGGTAAAAATGATTTTGTCTACAAGTATCAGGGAATCTTCTGTATGTTTTTGTGCTGCAGCAAATTTTTTTTTTGGGGGGGGGGGGGAGGGACATATGGCAGTATTATCACGGGGAGAGGGGGAGAGTTCAGAGAGAGGGAGATATCCGAATAGACTATCATACGGCTTGCTGTGAGATGGGGCTTTTGGATGGATAGTGAGTACAGGTTTATGGTATTTAAATTTAGAAAATGTGTTATAATGAAACGCACATTTCTGCAAGCCTACGGTTCATATTGATTTGTGAATGGTCAAGTCTCTTTTATTTCGTTCGATAAGGGCCATCAGGTAGCACAATTTCATGACCCGCTGTCAAGTTGCTGCTGCTGCTAATCACATCCCACAGTACTGAGACATAAAACTCCTCCATCCAACCCCAAGTTTGTATTATCAACTTAACGCACCGAGAGAAGTTTGAAATAGAGTATGGCTGGAGAGACGAGAATCTTAGGCGTATCAATCTTGCATGCCGACTAGAGTGCTGCAGCCACTGGTCTAGGTACGACATTTAGCTCTGTATGGGCTCGACAAACTCGTGACTTGATTCGCTTAGGACTTGGATGTGAAGCAATGCTGGAGATCACTGATCGCCAATGTCATCCAATGCAACGTTGAGCGCCGGGTAATAAGTAGGCGAACGTTACACGCGGTCGTCTGGGGATCACTTTATCACATAAGTACTTGCTTCAACCTCAACCTCTCAACCTAGCCCCAACCACAACCCTGCGCGGGATCATAGAATGGGCTTTCGACAAGCGCTGGAGACCCGCCGAGCGTCTCGGGAAGGTCTGTTCCTTTTTGGAATGCAGAATTAATTTCCCGCCTCGCAGCATCAACAAGCCCTTGAGAAGAGTTAGATAGGGAACGCATAAAGCTTGAGTCAGGAAAAGAAACTTATTGCGGATATCAAGGGATTTGCAAAGAATAGTCAGATGGGTGCTTGCAAGATCCAGGCGAAGGACCTGGTACGGATGCGCGAGAGTTAGTCGGAATTCCCTCGCTCACCCACTCACTCTTTCGTGGGCCGGAGACACCAAGTCTGGATCGGAGCTACTATAACTGGTATCCGGATAATCCATTTCTATCTACACATACAGTCTACAATTTATGTTTCTTCTGCCCCGACGCAATCTTCATAAACTCCTTCTGCGGTATCCCCATAGTGAACCTCTCAATCCCACCCACAACCTCCCTAATATTCGCCGCCTCCAACTCCCGCTCCCCAGCCTCCCGCATCAACTTCTTCACCTCTATCATACTATCCTGATTCAAGTGCCCCCCAAACGTATCCTCCACATACGCGCGTACCTTCTCCGCAAACCCCTCGCGCTCAAATACCTTATTTACGAACCCGCACTGCACGAGCTCATCGCAGGGGATGCGGTGACTTAGTATCAGTGCCTCGTTCGCCTTCGCAACCCCCATCCGCCGCACAAACGTATAGCTCGACCCGCCCTCGGTGACTAGCCCCAGTGACGTGAACGGCGTGAGGATAAACGTCTGTGGGGTGGCGTAGATGAAGTCTGCGAATGCGACCAGAGCCGCGGAGAGACCTACGGCGGGGCCGTTGAGTGCTGCGACCAGGATCTTGGGGTGCGTGAAGAACGTGCGGGTCAGGTCGATGTTGCCGACGCCGAAGAGCTTGAAGTAGAAGTGCCGAGTTTCCTCGTAGGAGCCGTCGCCTTCTGGGGCTTCGCCGGTGGAATTTACGTCTGCGCCGCTGGGTGGGGTTAGTGGAAGGTTGGAGGGGAGGAGGGGAAGACTGACGCGGAGAAGTAGCGCCCTGTGCCGGTCAGGATTGTTATTGTCACCTCTGGTATCTCGGCGACTTGGCGCATGAGCTTGCCGAGGAGTAAGTAGAGGTCGAAGGTGAGGGCATTGAGCTTTTCGGGGAGGTTGAGGGTTATGGTTGCGATGTTCTGTGGAAGTGAGTGGTTAGCTTGTGTAATAGCTGGGGGATACCGAAAGCTCACCTTGTCGACGGAGAGCTCGATGGGAGCCATGGTGATGGGTTGGTGACCGCTTATGGTTATTGGTGAAAGATGGGAGACACTTTAAGGTAAGGAATAAGAAGGTATCAAATCTGGGGAATAGTTTCCACGGTTCTGGCCGTGATTACCGTTGAAGTGCCTCGGCTTCCATAGTGCCCGTGATGTAGAGTAGCTGCATTCCTGCGGCTGCGTCTGATACCCCACGGCGCTTAGAGTAGATATGGGAATTCTTGGTCCGGATAGCCGATCACTGAGGACGGCACTCCACGTCGCGTTACTCAACCATTCATATTATCCAGTTAAAAATACTAGTGTTCGCTCACCATAATATTTCCCACTATTATCTGTTCTTCGCTTATTACCATGTTAGTTTCTTTAAAGAATACAGTAGTCTCCCTTATATACTCCTCCGTCGTCGCCACACTAGTAAAACACAGTATTAAAAGTAAAGTAAAGACTCAACTCACGCATCTTCCCATATATATGGGACTGACGCCCCCTGCTAGGCAAAAAAAGCCGTACTCCTAGCAAGTATCAGTATCTCTACTTGTCTCCTTGTATCTGAGTCTATATCTCGGCCATCACGATGCCCAGATACTTCAACGTCACCGACGAACAGCCACAGTTCCCACCGTTGGCAGACCATGGCTCTATCGATATCACCCTATGCCATCGAGAAGTCCGCCACATCCTCGTTACGTGGTGTCCGTAACAGGATTAACTGAGAGTCAGTTGTGCAACGACATTATAGTCGCTGAGTATCGTCAGTCGACTAATTCATCTCTTTCGACGAAGGAGAAAGACAAAGACAAAGAGAAAGGGAGCGATCATAAACTACTCACGTAGCCTCGAGACGGGCCATTATCGTCCGTTGCATGTCCGACATTTCCTGTTGCATCGCCCTCAGCTCTGCCACTATCAGTGCCCACTGTCAAAGGCAGGGACGTCACATCGTAGATTGTAACAGACAGCTCGATCTCACCCTCGTTCCCCATTTGTACCCCCCCCAACTCCCCAATCACAACACACCAAAGTAATAATGCAAGACATCAAGACCAAAGACCACCGAGTAACAATGCCGGATACCAAACCCGAAGACTACCGAAGCAATAATGCGAGACATTACAAACTCTCTTGTGGGCTTCCCAATATCGGATATAGTCCTGATTCATACGGGACCTACTACCCGAGCGCAGCAGCCTCAAAATCCGCTTCCCCGAGCTGCACGAGAAACTCCTGACTAGTGCACTAGCACATGGCTCGGATTGGAGACTTTATTGTAGCGTACGACAATAGAACAAACAGCACAGCAGGTTCCCTGGGCTACGTAAGCTACTAGTTCACGATAGCATTGTAGGCAATTGAACCTACCATACACAAAACTTTTAGCGGTCCTATACCATATAGATCTTTAAATAGCCCGGTTCACCGTCGTGTGCTTTGGCGTTTCCTGCTTATGTCGGTCCAATCACTCGTCCCCATCCGTGTGGGGTAGTTGTATGTTGTGTAGGCAGCGAAGAACCTCCTTTCTAACAATATGCATTGCCGAAGATACTGCCTTTAGCTGTTTAACTTCCACCTGAACCCGGTGCAATCGTTCTTTCAATTTCAACTTTTCGATTCTGTCGGTGTGTGTGAATGAACTTGATCAATAAGAGCAATTCCTTCTCTGTTCCTATATATCAGAGTATCTCGCATGCGCAGTGTTCGTGGTTTATTTTGTCCTAGAGTTGTCAGTGCCAGGCTTTTTCTGCTTGGGTCTAGAATATACAACTTTGTAAACCCTAGTGGGATTTGGAGGTGTTAGCAAACTGCCGGTGGACGGAGTCGAATGATCGATGGTGAGGATCACCGAATCATCGACATTCGGTAATATCTTCGTAGCCTGTAGCCGGAGGTAAACCCTTCCTGTCGACGGAGGGAGCGGAAGAAGATCGTTTTCCGGGTGGTCGGAAGGGGGATGAGTGTTTGTGGTTGATAAGTATTCAGCTCGTTGCTTCGGGGTGAAGGTACGTCCGAAACTAGCTTCTAGGCTGTTTACTTACGAGCCCTTTCCCACCTACAGGTAGAGTAATTTGAGTACTAAGTAGAGTAGGTATCTGTATTCTGCTAAACAAGCACGCCGCACGACCGTCCGTCTATCCCAGAGTAACAAGACCAGCTCCCGTAGCCTCGCCCACCCCGTGACGGTGGTCTTTGTGCAGTCTCTCGGCTGCCAGTTCTTCCAATTCCTTCTGTTTCCGCTCCTTCGCTTTCTTCTCCTTGTTTTTCTCCGAGGAGCTATTGTTTAGTCTTATCGAGGCCACCACAAATACTACCATGCAGTCAGACGGGGGGCTGTGGTAAAGAGAAAACTCAGGTAGACTCACATGCTAGCGAAGCAATAGCAATCAACCCTCTCCTAGTAGTTGTCCACCTCAACTTCTCAATCTCACTCTTCAATTCTGACTGAATCAAGATAGTAATCTTATAATTCAACTCCTGAATCTATCCACCCATTAGTTCCTCCGCCCGTCCCCCCCAAAACCACACACATACCTTATTCTCCATAGCCCTCTGTTCCGCCCTCGTAACCATCTTCCGGTCATTAAACATCCCATTAAGCTCATCCTTCAGACTCATAATCTCTGCCAAAAACGCCTGATTCAGCAGATCAAACTCGGTCTGGATGCGTGTGCGCTCGCTGCGGAGCTGATCCATCTGCACCTTCTTTGCATTCTGCATCTCGTTCCGCAGCTCCGAACATGCGGCTTGGAACAGGTATGTTTCGTTCTCAAGGTCGGAGCGGGAGACAAGGTTTTCTCGGGCTGCGGTCATGTTTTTTTGGAGGAGTGACCGGATCCCTTTCATTATTGCTATTGATTGGTTGCGTTTGAACCCGCCGGACCGCTCGAGACGCTGCACGGAGGTGTAGGTGTCGAAGTGGTGGGCGTATTCGCGGGGGGCGAAGGTGGAGGATGTGGTGGAGATACCATTGTTTGATTCTGATGGCGGTGATGCGGTTTTGTCTCCCTTTTCCGAGCTGGTCACAGTCTCTCCCGGACTCCCTGTAGCAGCAGCAGCTTCTGTCTCCTTCCCCGCATCTTGCACCCCCACCGTCTCTGACAGTGCCTCAGCTACATTCCCCTGTGCTTCCTCTTCCTCCGCAGCAACGGCAAGAAAGTCCCGCTTGAGCTTACTCTTGGTCTCAGTGTCTGAATCGGTTTTGGGCGGCGGAGGTGCCGGTGGGGGGTCCTGGTGGAGCTGTGTAGGCGGCTGGACGGCGGTGCCGTGGCGGTAACGATGTATTGTAAGTGGTGCGCGACGGTGGAGTGCAGGGTAAAGAAATATTAATCGAGGAAGCGACATTGAGTGCGGGATTAAGAGAGCGTTGCGGTGATGATGCAGCTCACGGAATTTCGGAGGTGCGGAAGTTACACGTTACACTGCATATGCCAAGGTGTAGAGTACGTCATTTATCTTTAGTGCTACGGGTGACTAGCGGTGAAGATTCCGGGAAAGGCTGGAGAGTACGCGAACAATTGTATCGAACACCGAGAAATATTTATACAATAAACCAGAGAATTGCCTCCCAACCCATATGTATACATGCAGATAAAACGCCGCTGCCCAAATGCAAAAGTCCTACAGATATAGAAGAAACCTCTCCATTCATACGGCAGTCGCTTCAACTGCCACCGGAGCTTTATCCAACTCCGCAATGCCAAACATCTCCCGCTTCCTCCTCTCCTCTTCGCTTGCAACTGCCTTAGCCTTCCTCCTCGCCCTCCGCGCAACATAATGCAACAGCTGAATACACCCACTTGGCGTAACCCCTTCCACACGGCGAGCCTGCCCAATTGTCTCGGGCCTTACCGCTTCCAGTGCCCTCCTCTCCTCCGTACTGAGTCCCACCACATCGCTATACTCCACATCGCCGGGAATCTTTAACCCTTCATCTTTCATAAACACCTTTACCGCGCTAGCCTGTGCAGCGACATATGGCGCGTACACACCCTCAATCTCAACGCGGCGACGGATAGCCTCAGGGTAGTTCCTAATTTCGGGCGCGACAGACTCGAGTTGCTCCAAACCTACTCCACTGATACGGAGGAGGTCGAATGCGGATTTGCGGTCTGTGTTATCTCTAACCGCGAAGCCGCGGCGTATCCACTCAGAGGCGCTAAAGCGGGCATTTTCCAGAGTGGTTTTGAGGTCGTAAATGGCTGACGATTCCTGCTGAAATGCAGACCAACGTTTCTCGCCCACAACTCCATGGGAGCGGCCGAGGGCGGTGAGTCGCATGTCGGCGTTGTCGGCGCGGGCACTCATACGGAACTCACTGCGACTCGTAAACATGCGGTAGGGTTCGGAAACACCCTTTGTGATGAGATCGTCGACCATGACGCCGATATATGCATCTGCGCGAGAGATGACCATTGGTGGTTTCCCGAGGGCAGAGAGACCGGCGTTGATGCCTGCTAGAACCCCTTGCGCTGCTGCTTCTTCGTAGCCGGTTGTACCATTGATTTGGCCAGCGAGGAAGAGGCCCTTGATGATTTTGGTTTCAAGGGTGGCACGGAGGGAGCGTGGGTCGACGTAGTCGTATTCGACACCGTAGCCAGGCTGCAACATGATTGCGTTTTCGAGGCCCGGTATGGTTCGAAGGGAACGTTCTTGGACGGAGGCAGGGACTGTCATGGAGATGCCGTTTGGATAGACGACGTGGTCGTCAATACCTTCCGGCTCAAGCCATATCTGGTGCGATTGTCTGCTACCGAACCGGAGAACCTTGCTCTCTAAAGAAGGACAGTACCGCGGCCCTTTGATGGTCTCGCGAATGTGAATTGTTTCGTGAAGGTGGGCTCTGATGATGTCGTGAGTTTCTGGTGTCGTGTGGGTTCCCCAGCAATGCAGCTGCTCCGGTATAGCCACGCGTTCGTTAAGGTAAGAGAATAGGGTCGGAGGTTCATCTCCAGCCTGTATCTCTAGAGGCTTGTAGTCAATGGTGCGCCCATCTATTCTCGGAGGAGTTCCCGTCTTCAGTCTCCCCATCTTAAACCCCGCCTCCTTGAGCGACTTGCTCAATCCAAACGTTGCCGCCTCTCCCATGCGTCCCGAGGGGTAAACCTCCATTCCAATGTGTATTTCTCCGCCCAAGAATGTGCCAGTAGTAATAACCACGTTCTTCGTTTTTATGATCTCTCCGCCCTCCAACCGCACCCCCGAGATAGCCCCATAATGTCCATCAGAGTCCAGCATCCTCCCGTCTTGGCTGCGATCCAATATAATATCCGCCACGCTTCCTTGTACAATATCCAGGTTAGGATACGCCATCAGCTCCTGTTGCATATAATTCTTGTACAGCTTCCGATCAATCTGTGCTCTGGGTCCCCAAACGGCTGGTCCCTTCCGCCGGTTCAAGACTCGAAAGTGGATACCGGCCTTGTCGACAATGCGGCCGGCGACACCATCGAGCGCATCGACTTCGCGGATCATAGTGCCTTTCCCTATACCGCCAAACGAGGGATTGCATGAACATGTACCGATTCCATCAAGTTTTGGCGTTACAAGTGCGGTTTTTGCGCCTGATCTTGCCGCCGCCGCGCACGCTTCTGAACCTGCATGGCCGCCGCCGATAACCACGACGTCGAATTCCCGGACGCCACTGGAAGCGGTTAGTGAGTATTGTTGTCGAGCGAGAATGGATTGCGGGGGTGCTACCTTAAGTTGTCAGGAATAGTTGCCAATCCCCTCGACCGCGCGACGGCTTTAGAGAAAGACAACCGCAATGCAGGAGGGTGAATCAGCCATCGAGACAGCGTGGCGATGTTCATGATCGCGGACGTTGTTGGAGCTTGGTTTCGAGTGACAAGAATCCAAAAGTCTTGAAGAATTTAATTGCAAGGGTAGACCCCTGCCGAGCCCTGATCTATAAAACTCGCAACTCCCCTCACCTCCGGACAACACAACCAATGCCGCCAAAACCACCCCTCAACCCAACGCAACTAAAGCTTCTCCATGACGACCTGGACCTCCTCCACCTCCTCTTCCATCGCAACAAAAACCAGCACCGCTTACTCAAATGGTGGCAGTGGATTGCAACCCTCCGACGGAACCTTAACAAGCTGCTGGCCGAGCACGATCTCATCACTAAGGCAAAAACTACACCGGATAGAAATGCCGCCGTCACGAAATACAAGGAGAGAGTGACATTCATGCGGAGGGTTGTCGTGCCCAGTGCGTACAATGCGTTTGGAATCGTGATCGGAATGAACGCCTTTGCGCCGCTGGGGATGGTGTTGATGGGGGTATTGGCGAGGGTGTGGAAGGCTATAAAGCCGACTGAGGAGGAGGAGCTGGAGGCGGAGAGAGAGTTGGCGGCAATTGCTATGAAGCTGGAGGCGGTAAACGCGAATGCGGAACTGGGTGTTGTGGTCCCCAGGGGCTACGATGGGGGTGATGGGGGTGAGGAAGGAGTAATTATCTCGAGAGCTGAGTATGAGGGAATGGTGTCAATTCAGGCTGGAAAGACGGCTGGCACGGAAGAAACACGGATACACAGAGTGGAGGACAGACGAGAGGCTTCCCCGAAAGATGCGCTACAGCCATCGGCTAAGAAGCACAGCACGCGATCAACAAAGCCCAAGCGGCAGAAATCACATTCCATTGAACCAAGCACTGAGAGCACCAAGCAGACTCCGAAAGGAAGGATTGGGACGCCGCAAGCGGATCCAGAATCTACATCGAAGAACTCTAAGAGAAAACTGGATACGGAGCCCGAAAAAAGGAAGAAAAAGAAAAAGAAGAGAGGGGACGATATCGACGATCTCTTCAGCGGGCTGTTTTAGATTTCAGCAGTTGCGTCCAATTCCCACGTGAAGTGCCAAGGCGGAAGGTGCCATTCACGTACCACCGTCGTGACATAGCTCCCGTTTCTTTGTTGCCGTGTTGCTTCGCCGCCCTCATGCACTGAGCAGTCAGTTCCATTTGTCTCGCGTTCTCCGTTCTGAAGCTCCTGTTCTCGTCCCCATCACTGTTGCCGCAATGTCCACCACCGCCCCTATTCGAGTAAACAACCCGACACCCATCCCAGTGAAATCCGCTTTAGTACCGCCAGCTCCCGCCGCCGTCGGCACCGCATCCGGAGACAATCACCCGGGACCTCGTATGCGTCAGGTCTTCCACTACTCCGACCTTGACTCAGATCCAAAAAGCGACTACCACGATGCGATCCTCTACATGGACGAGCAGTCGCAAGACCAGCTAATAATCGACCTACAGCGCGAAGACCTTGCCCGCAACCAATTCTACTGCGTGACTCTTATCCCTCCGCCCTAATCTACCGCCGCTGACTTGTCCCCGTAGAAATGGCTCTGGATTCTCACCGCCACACCATCTCCGTACTTCCTCATCCGCTACATCTTCAACCCCTCGGAGGGGTGGCTCTTCAATGGCGATCTCTTCGCCCTGGCCTCCCTTTTCATCTCGTTCCGGACCGTCCCAGCACCCACGCTTCTTCCCAAGAAAAACTTGCCGCCTATAAACAGCCCCAGCGAGTGGTGGAAGAAGGCACAGATGCTGAATATCGTAGGAACATGTTTGTTGTATTTGTGGACTTGGATGAAGGTCTATTCTGGTGAGATGGAGCAGAGGAAGATGTCACTAGAGGCGCATTTACATGCTGTTCCGCTTTGTGAGTTGTCCCGGACTGGTTAGTGGCGAGTGAGCTGACGGGATGGTAGTCATGGCGGCGATGGGGTGGTTCATGCGCAAGATGATGGAGGCGGTAAATTTTGGAGAGTTGGAGCATCTGAGGTACCAATACAAGGGCGCATGAAATGTTAGGGTTGGGTGTTTGCGCACCGTGTATTTCTATAGATGATAGCTGGACCAAATCGCGGGTTAGTTATGGAGTTTATTTTATATCTGGTGTTATAGAGTATGTACTCTACTCTACACGTCAATAATCATTCAGCATAACCATAGCTGCGATGTATGAGAACCCTCGGCCCCAATATCCCATCGTCGCAACTTCATCATTAACCCGCAAATACTCCAACCCCCTCTTCTAATCCCAATCATCCCCACTATCCTCCTCCTCCACAACCTTCCTCTCCCCATCGCCCAATACTCCCCCATCCTCAGCAAACCTCACCCGTTCCAACACCTCGGAAGCAACCAAAACCTCCTCCAACCGTACAGTCCTAAACGTATCCGTATTCCCCAGCCTCTCAAACCCCTCCATGCGCCCCACCTGCTTCCCATCCACAAACGCAAGTAAGCAAGGCAACACCCTCACCGCCAGCCTCTCCACGAGAAACGGCGCCTTCTCAACTTCAACCCGGATAAACCGACACTCGAGGTGCTTCGGTGCCAGCAGCGCCAGGTGCGAGTCGAGAATCTTGCACCGTCGGAAATCGGAGTGGTAGAAATGAACGACTGCGTTTTTGTTGCATCTGTTTCCTTTCCCGTTAGCACGGACGAAGTCGGGGGGAGGGGGGAGGGGGGGGGGAAACGTGGTGATATCCATAACCGCCTTCTCGTCTTGTACATCTTCGTACGTGCCGCTGCCGAGATTTGCACGCTGTGCCTGGGCGCGCGCGAATTCTTCGTGGAGCTGCTGGAGTCGCCGCTCACGGAAGCCGTCTAGGGCCGCATCTTCGCGCTCTAGCTCGGCGAGGAGCTCATCTTCGTCGGAGGAGTCTTCATGTTTGGCTCGGTCGCGGTCGAGGACTTTGGCTACTGTTGCGTCGAGGTGGGAGGTATGGGTGGAGGTTGACATGGCGGTGTTGCTGCAGGGGAATGTGGCGGTACTGCGGGTTAGGGATTTGGGTAGTGAAACTACAACTCGTTGCGACATCATCGGGATAACGTCAATTGAAGGTCTCAGATTTATATCATGATTATGGTTGGCGGATGCATGGGAATATGGCATGCCATTTAGATGCCTCCACCCGCGCGAATGGATCATCATTAATCATTAATTCAGTAGAATCTCATTAGTAGACTAGTAGTAAATCGTCATCGTCATCTTTATTACAACAGATCCGTGAACTTTTTATCCCAAAACCATCAAACCCACATATACGCCTAACCTTGCATGTATTTCCTCACCAGCGTCCTTACCTCCTCACTGAGTTCTCCAGAAATCCAACCATCAACCCTGCCGCCGGTTTTTGTATTTGCCTCCTTCAATTTCCCTCCCACGTATACCCTGGAGTCCAAAACCTCGGGGAAGATGTCCACCGTCCTCTTTTTGCACGTATTCAATCTAACAAACGACGCTCCAAAGCTGACGTCGTCGATTTCGGCGGTTTGGAGATCGGCCAGAGGGTCATCTTTGGGAATCACCAGCTCCACCTCCAAAATCTTCAGCAGGGCCATCACGGTGTTTGGCCAGGCCTTGTGATAAGTTGTGGCCAATCCCTCCGAGAAACCAACCAACTTGGTCAAGCCTGCTACCGCAATCTTTCGATCCGCTGCACGATTGAGTTTTAACGTGTCCGGCAGCACAACGGCGGTGTATAGCTCGCCGAAGATACCGACCTGTACAGCGTCGATGGCCTGAACGACAAAATCGGGGCCCGTTTCTTCCTTTCCGGCCAGGAAATAGAAGAATCTTACAAATCTCTGGGCCAAGATCTCGGTCTTGGAGCCATTCAAACGGGTAAGCAGGATAATGAAGATATCCTTGGTGTAGGGTTGCAGAGCGGCACTACGAAATCATGTTAGTAGGAGCCACATACCAGTCATAGGGATATATACATAGGGAAGTAGGTGAACACTGATTCCATCAGATCAAACGCATGGTTTTCGGTAATCTTGGAGGCCACAAGCTTTTGAAAGATACCAAGGACACCAGTGAGTCGATTTTCTTTCATGAATTCCGATGCACCACGAGCCATGTAGGCTTGTAGCAGTCTGACTAACGCAGGGATATTGCCACGGGATTCCCACAGAGCTGGGTTGAGAAGGGACTGGATGAGATCGTTGTATCTTTGGGGTAGTGGCGCTTGGGAATTAGACTCCAGAAGAAGTGCGAGGAGCTGGAAGACATATGGGATGAATTCTTTGGATATAAGTCAGCTGTTTTTCTCCCAAAGACACACAGGGTCGTGAACCAGTAACGTCATTTACAAGGATTCCCATGACGAAGGGTTCATACAGCGCGCTCTCCAAACTTCCGGGGTTTGTTGGTCCAGTAAACCTGGGGAGCATCAGAAAAATTCCGTCATACTCTAAACTTGGGTGAACAAACTTAATAATGGCACCCAAGCTTTCAAAGTTATAATGGTTGAATCTTGGGTTGCTAGGATTTTTACTGATCTCTGCCGTGATTTTCAGCAATTCTTTCAGTACAAATTCAGTCAAAGGTCCAGTTGTGTCTCGTGAAACAATCAGAATTCTCATGACGCAGCGCATCAAGAACTCATTCTCCGCAATCTTTTCGGGAGTTCCACCCTGCTCAATTAGTCGGAAAAGGTGCGATAGTATATCTTTTGCGTACGGGTTGACATCCTGAGATGTAAACAGATGTACGCCATCCGCAGTCATAGCAAGCAGACGATCAATGGTAACTGCTGTGTATGTATACACTACATAGTTCGTTGATGCCAGATGCTTTGCAAGTAAAGGAAATGCGTCGCTCAGTTGGGCCTTGGTCAATTGACTTCTGAACGTATACAAGTATTTGATAGCATCAACCTTCAAAATTGGGTGTACATGGTCAACAGGCGCCACGAGATCCGCGGCAATATTAGTTTGGAAAAACTGAACCACATCAAGGTGAAGATTAGTGTGAATGACACCCTTCCGCTCGGTTGCCCCCTTCGCGGCGATGGAGGCAAACAGATACAACGCAGTGTCTTTCGCCCGCCAGTTTCGCCCTGGGTTCTGGCTGTACTGCTGGAGGTAGTGAGTAATGTATTGCCACACAACATCTGTAACAGTCTTGTCAAATTGTTCAAGCAATTGTCGGAGGAAATCCGTGGCTGATCGTCTTCTGGTATCACTATCCGAGCCTTCCAAGTCCCTCCGAATGAATTCAATTGGGTCATCTTCAAAGAGCTCCTCATCGGAGGTTCGCAACGCCATGTTTGGCAGAATGATTTTCTCCACCACCTGCGTCAGAACAGTCTCCGAGCTAAAGCTCTGCGCATGCTTGGGTGATCTCGCAACAGCTGTGAGGAAATGTAAAGCCTTGCTAACCAAAATATCGTATTTAGGCTCTGATCCGAGATCTGTGAGCAGGGTCCAGGTCGAATTGGCAAAATTTTTCAGCATAACACCAAACACGTCCTCATACTTCCCAACAAAAAGTTGCAGAAGCTCGCAAATTCCGCTCTTTGTCCTCTCTAGGGCGCCGGCTTCGTCATCGTCATCTGTAACCAACAGAGGATTCGTATATGTGAGATACTTGTGAAAGATGGCCATAATTGTTGGAAGGTTCTCTTCGAAGATGGGAGCCAAATCTTGACAATTGAGGTCGAAAGACAGCTTAACTATCAAGTTGAGAGTTTGGAAAAGTTCCTTGAGAGCATCCTTGTTATTGACGTTCTGTGTTATTAAGGTATCGGTGGACTCAAAGAGCTTGAGAAAAGGCGCCGTAAATCTCTCAAGTACATGGTTGATTTCAGTAAAAAGACTATCGGATCTAAATAGTGGTCTCCATCGCTTGAAAATAGCATGCGCAACCTGTAGAACGCCGTTGTTTACTTTGGTGTTGTCCGGAGTTAACCGGGAAACGAGGTCCTGTATATCAATCACGATCAATATTTCGTCCGATGGCCATGATTCAAATCATACATCAACTAGGGTATCCCATCGCTCAAAGAAATCACTCTCCGCAATTATGCTCGTTGCCTCTCCTAATTGTACTTGGAGGTTCGCTGGGACCGAAATCATGAGTCCAATGATTTCTCTCTTGATTGCCTCCACATCGTCTTTCGGCATCTTGTATCGTCCTTCTTCATCCTGATATCAGCGCGGGATCAGCAATATACCTCAGCATTATTTCTCCGCCAAATGCTTACTGTCCAGTTTCTGCCGATGAAGTTCTTGAAATACAAGGCGCCGGCAAGACGAGTGTGCATTTGAGGGCTATCGGAGGCCACAAGCTGTAGCAGCTTCAATGCAAATCCCGGCCCATTTTCAATTGCCCGTAGATTCTTCTCAGCTGTTTTTAATTTAAATCAGCACTGCGCGGATGTAGGAAAAGTATGTACAAGTAATAAAAGCTGCTTCGAGAGTCGGCTGTAGGAAAGGAACGGTCTCTTACCCTCTTTATTATATTGCGGAATGAGGGAAGTGTCTAACAGCTGCCCAATTGTTTGAATATCGGCCATGGTGGAGGAGTGTTGGAGGAACTGAATGATAACAAAGCAGCAGAGGATCGGAGGAGGAGTGGGGCAGACTGAGTTGAGCCGCCAATCTTCATTGCAGATCGCTGTTAAAAATCACTAATGGCCGGGTAATAGGCGAGTAGTGCTTAGCGGCATGTCCTCCAAATGTCGCTTTCGAATTTCTCCACATTTATACGAGTCGAGAGTTTATGCAGATGCATGGATTGCGGGGTTATGGTTTCTGCCCTCCCGTTTTCTTTCCTCTCCATGCACTCACCTCCACGCCTCACCTCCACGCCTCATGCCCGGCCATTACCACCACACGCTATGGCATACAAAACAAATATGCTGAGCTTGACGGACTTTCCCCTACCTGTTATCCCCATATACCAAGCATCTAGTCCGTTGCTCAGTAGCACCACTATCCCCACTTCCAGGATCCGCCTTGATTCAGTGTCAGTCCGGTCAGATTTAACACCCGATCCGACCAACAGAGGCCTTGTAGAGCTGCACCGGCGCCGAACCATTCCAAGACCGGCTTTTTCGGGGGGGTTGTCTTGCCTATTTACTGATATCCGGCGGCAACTAGCACACTACCTACCTAGGTCTCACCAGAACGAGCGTTGGTGGGAAGCGCAGCAAGCGGCGGAAGGAGATACACGTCGGTGAAGATGGAGGTGGTAGATCTGCAGTTTGAGATGCTCCGATTTGGTGCATACGACCAAAGTCTGTAGGGTTGCTCGGTGTTTTCGATACCATAACAATACAGAGACAATAATCCATAAACCAATGTTTGATTGACAGGTCTAATGGCGTGGGCCAATACTGACTAATCCTTGGAAATATGCTTTCAATGAAGAAGAACCGAGAGTAAATCAAACGACAGAAGTTATTCTGTTCATGCGTTGGGAGTTTGAGTTTCGATCCCAGAGGTCGCTAAAAGTTCCTCTGTGAGTTCAACATAGAAGCCCATACTATGAAGTAGAAGAAGGTTGAGATCCATTTAGTTCAATCTGCACGCCCCCACGCTTATATAGTTCCAGTTGACGTGACGTGCTTGATGGCAGACTGCATATTGCTAGAAGCAGCCTCCTTGCTTTCTTCTGTTCGTTACTTTTTTCATCAGCTATTGAGATAATTTGCACGGGAGATGTATAGAAAATCCTCACGATAGCCTTCCAACTGTCTCCCTGAGTTGCTCGTACTCGTACTCTACTTACCCTGGCTTGAGTCTCCCTTCCTAATAAGAACTAGCACTCTAAGTCTTGCCCTGCAACGGCGATCACCGGTGGTGGAGTCCGAACTTTTGCGCTTCCACTCGCTCCACCTTCACCTCCGCATCTTCTCGCATACCTACAGTACACACCCTCGCATCCTCGCATCCCCGCATCTGCACCGTTCCTGGATCCCCTAATACGATCGGCCCAGCTACCAAAGCTGAAACAGTGACAGAACATTAATAGAGCGGACCACGTTCCCGATGCTCGATACATGAACGGCCAAACTGTTCGCCCACCGTCCACGACGCTTCTGCAATAAAGTACATACCATCCCCTCCCCCGAAGTGTCTCCCGATACCGAAAAACCGCCGAACATTTATTGCGTGTTTTGTTTTTGTCCGTCACAGCGGTTCTGCTTCTCCCCGACCCGTAGCGTACAGCAGATACTGTGACCGCCGCATATCATTACTTCTGTTGCCACGCTCTGCAATAGCTCGCCGGGACGGGTTTGAGGACGGGTTTGTCCCGACCGTTTGTTGTTAGGCGTTGTGTGCTGGACGTTGGGTTATTATCGTCATTGTTTCACGGCTAGATTTTTTTCTGCCCAACGAGCGCCTCGACCACGCATGAGAGCCACCTATTGGTTGTGCTTGCTGTGGCCAGTTTTTACCCCCTTCTGTGGTTTATAACTTTCCTCACTTTGCTTCGACATTCTGCATGCTTAATGCTTAACGTTGTACCGACTATATAACTTGTGCGAGAATTCCAGACTTGCTGACGGTCATCAAATCAACAGCCCTAGATGACGCCAAATCCTACTCCAACGGACCCTTCTCCTCAAGAACCAAGCAAAACACAATCAGGCCTCGTAAACGTGTTTCGAAATTTTGGTCTCCGAAACCGTTCTGGCTTTTCCATCTCGTCGACTCCTGCCACACCTTCCTCCAGTAGCAATGCCAATCATTCGACGTCACAATTCGAGTACTTCCCCGAAGTTTTGGAAGGTGGAGGACAGGAGTTGTTGGATCGCTTACGAAAGGACAAGGCGCTGGTGGAGCGAATAGAAGCTGCGGAGGTGCTAAGAACGAATATTGCCGATTTCCCATCACAAGTTGTTACGGATATATGGTACATTGCACAAGACCTGGTTGAGGATGAATACCCGGCGGAAGCTCGTCAGGCAGGCTTCAAGCTTTTGACGGCATGCTTGAAGGCACTGAACGAACCTTCGGCCCTAGACCGATTACGATACTACCGGACCATCGCTCGGCACGAAAACCTCGACGATTTCGACGAGCAACTACAGGCAATGCTTGTGCTGACATCTGGAGGTCGCAATCTATCGTCTTTTGAGAGAGAAATTGGAGGGTTGCTGTCCAGATGGTTAAGGCTTTTATTTTCGGAGGCAGGGAGGGCGCGTCAGCTCCGTAAGCGTGAAGGAGGCTCACCAGATACCATATCGGGGGCCGAGTTCTGCCTAAAGGAACTATTCAAGTTTGTGACCGATATAATCAAGTTCAACTTTCAGACATTTGAAGAGCAAGAGATCAGTCAACTACTCTCAGATGTGCTGTCCATCTCCAGGAAAACTACAAATAAAAGGGACATTGAGTGTTCAATCACCTTTATCGAAACACTAATCACCTACGGCTATATCCCCCCCGACTCACTTCGTCCTTGCGTTGAGATTCTTTGTGGCACATACTCTACCATCCGGGACCTAGCTGATGATACCTGGAATGCAGTTAGCAACTTATGCAAGAGTCATATGGCGCATAAGTGTATTCTTACCTTGCTGGAAATCTTGCGAAAACCTTCCAAGAAAAGTTCGGGACCAAACACCAACACTCTCAGAGGGGCCATCTGGTTTTTGGAAAAGTTGCTTCTAGAAAACGGGGAAAGTGGCTTACCAAGGTTTCAAATCTCAGTTGTTATGTCCGCATTCAGGGACGCCCTCTTGAGGGATAGCCCACGCCTAGAAATGAATGTGTGCGGAGCGATCTGCCGTGTTCTCGCAAGACCCGACATTGTTTCACAAATCTCATTTGATGAATGGGCAATTCCATTGGAAATACTTGTTCGTGTTTCCCGGCGGACAACTGAACGGGCCGATGGCGTCCCCCTCCAGCGGCTTGGTGTTAAAAACGTCCCCAGGGCTCGATCACAGGACAAGGAAGTAAATACTGCAATTTCTCAGTCTCTCTTTCAGATCATCAACCAGTTGGAGGAAGCTTGCCGGCAACCAGATTTCACGCAAGTCGAAGGCGTAGTGGAATTCTTTTTGGAGGTTTATGGTCACATTCCGGACTCTGCAGCAGAATTTGTTCTCAATTACTACTCCTCAGTGCATCTATGCTATCCTTCCTGTGCTGAGTGGCTTGAGAATTCGCGACGTCTTGTGGACGTGTTTTTTCGGACCAGAAAACGACCTTCAGAGTTGCGTGTTCAAGTACTCTCGCTCATTAAAGATGTATACGAAACTATAAGAGAAGTGTGTGAAGAGTCGCTCTTGCATCAATTTGTACTGGTGGTCTTTGAGGACTTTCGAACCGAAACAGATCCCAAAGTTCTGGAAGCCCTGGTCAAGATGATCGTGGATGTTGCCGCTGACAGCAACATGGATATGTTCAATCACTTGGTGAGCATTCTCATCGAATATATGCGGTTGGATCAGAACTTCGATATTTCACCCAGCGGTGCTGCAGCAGAAAGTGCCCATACGTCTCTGCGACCTTCACCCAGTGTTTCCAGCTCCCATAGCTCGCTTCCCAATATTGTAGCTCGCGGTCTTGTGAAAATGTTTATCCGAAACATGAACACAGACGCTCTCAAAGCGGTACGGATCTATGAAGAGCTTGTTAAAGTTGCTGGATCCTCGACCTGTGAGGAAGATGCCAGATTGACAACAATGAAGTTTCTGTTCCGTCTCAGGGCGAATTCCGAGAACCGCGTCTTTCTAACAGATAATACTGAATCAGACTACCTTGCAGGAGTTCTCAATAGGACAAGTACACATTCAGATGAGAAAGAAGTTTTATCAAGTCCTAAAGAAGAAGATACCTCGTCCTCATCCCGTTCTAATCGAAGTAATTCTATGTCTCAGTCGATGCTGTTTCGACATTCAAGTACCCGCGGAACACCAGAGCACCATGATAAGAACAAGAGGCGTTTTCCTTTATGGAGTTATCCCGAAGCACAACCGTTACCGGAAGCACCGCCACAAGAGGCGAGCCCGGTCTTGTTGACGTTCTACGACCCAGGCTCGGAATTCCCTGCCAGGGAAGGCCCCACACTTGATCCGAAGGGCGCCCTTAGGGTTGCGCGTTGGGTGGAACGGGTCATTCCCATAGTTCAACAAGGCTGTGACTGGGAAATCTACAGCTATGTTTTGTGTCACCTCCCTTCGCAACTGGCCAACAAGACAATGTTCAGGAACTGCAAGGCTCATATTGGTCTGCTACGAAGTTATGTTTGTGATCAGCTGCATACGAACAGGCTACCGGATACAGACCTTCCCTCTGATATAAAGAGAGCCGATATCGCGGTGTGCTTGATACACATCCTCACAGTTCTCATAAGTTATCGTGAGCATTTTGCAAAAAATGAGACAGAGGGAATAGTGAAGGCGTTTCAGCTAGGGTTGCATTCATGGAATAGAACAGCAAAACCTTGTATTCATGCATTGTCACTGTGTTGTTATGAGCTCCCGGGTTCAACTAGCAAATTCCTGTCCGGAATTTTGACGAAGTTATCGCAAATCATTACATCGCCGGTAGTCAGCGTCCACATCTTGGAGTTTCTGTCGGCATTAGCGAAACTACCATCACTTTATAGCAACTTCACAGAACCCGACTTTCGAAACATCTTTGGAATTGCTTTTCGATATATTCAGCACGCAAAAGAGACAGCAACGCAACGTTCCAGTTTCCACGCCCGAGCTGCTTCTCGTGAAACACCAGAACACTCACTGACTGAACAATCCGATCTTCCTCAATATGTCCTTACTCTTGCTTATAACGTCCTCACGACCTGGTTCCTTTCGTTACGATTGTCCGAGAGGTTGAAATATGTTTCTTGGATCGTCCGAGGTCTAATTCTTCACGATCACTCAAACCATCTGGATGAACAGAGCGAGGCATGCATCGATATGTTGCAACGATTCACCTTTTCTCGGCGTGACTTGAAGCCTCCACATAAACTGACAAGTCCCGGTATCGTGTCCAAAAACTGGGTGAATGGCATGACCATCCTTTCGATTGAAATGGCACCTGATTCCGGCATGTCAAGGATCACAATAAGGAGACCAGTAAGTCATGGATGTTGTATCAAGGCATGCGGACATGCTGACTTCTTCTAGGCTGGCACATCTTATTACTCTATAAAACCAGACTATCCGGACCTCAAGTCTCAATTGTTGTTGAAACATCTGGATGTTGATAGCCATATAGATGAATCTGAGGATGACGAATTTAATGTCACTAAGCTGCTACCGAGCCATATATTATTGCAATTCGCAGGTGGTACCGCCCTCACAGAACAAAGGCCGATACTTCTCCCAGAGGATGACAAAACGACTCGGGCGATTGAGGTGTTTGACCGAATACCCACTGTGGATTTCCACAAAATCGGTGTTGTTTATGTCGGAGCTGGACAAACAGAAGAGAAGGAGATATTAGCGAATAGGATGGGCTCACCGGACTACACAGACTTTGTGGATGGTTTGGGTGATTTGGTGAAACTTCAGGGAGCGAATTTAAATACGGGAGGCCTGGACCGTGAGGAGAATTTTGATGGCGAATTCGCATACTTCTGGAGGGACCGCACGACAGAAATTGTCTTCCACGTCACAACCATGATGCCCACCCGCGAAGAGGATCCTCTACATACGTACAAAAAGCGACACATCGGAAACGATTTTGTAAATATTATCTTTAACAACTCTGGCCTTCCGTGGAGGTTTGGTACAATACCAAGTCAGTTCAACTTCGTCAGTATCGTCATCTCTCCTGAAGCAAGGTCGAGCTTTGTTTCCTCGAGAATTATGACCCGAGGATCGGATGTTGCGGTGTTCTACCGTGTTCAAGTTTGCTGCAGGGAAGGATTCTCGGATATATCTCCTGCCCAGGAACCGAAAATGGTTTCGTCAAAGAGCCTGCCATCGTTTGTTAGGAATCTAGCCCTCAACGCGAGCATATATTCTCACGTCTTTAATGAAGGCGGTCAAGAATACATTTCGAATCCGAGACATAGATTACGGAGCATTAAGCGACTACGGGAGAGAGTCGGTGCACCTCCGAATACTTTTATGTCAGCTTCGAGAGCGACGAGTCCTATCCGGCAGAATACCAATCGCAGGATTTCGGCTATGAGCACACAGACTACCTCGACCGAATACTCGCTGAGGACCTCGCCCTTGCAGGCTAACGGAGATGCTGAAAGGGACACGGAAACGGAGGATTTGTTGATGAATCTCGACTTTAGCCGATATACATGATCGACGGCTCTTGTGGAGAATGAAGTGAAGAATGGGACATTAGTATCAATGGGTGGTTTTTTTTCCCTCTTGTTGGGGTTGTTGGAGTTATGCCGTTTGTATTGTTTCTTTGTATTGTTTCATTACCAAAAAAAGATTTCATGATTGAGGGTTGCTTGGTGGTTCGCTGGAGGGTTAGGAATCAGTTGGAGTCTGCTTTTGGGTGCTTGTTTTTACTGTCTCATGGTGTAGTTTTATGCTCGGTTTGTCTAGTAGGTCTTTTGGGTCTGGAGTGTGTGGTCTGTTTTACAATAACAAAAGTTTCTTTTTCTTTCCTTTTTTGTGGATATCCGTCTTTGGTGGTTGGGTTCTTTGATCTTGTTGTAGACTGTAAATTGAATCGATTAAAACATCGGATGGGGGGATTTAGTACTTGAGGTGGGTTTCATTGAAAAGGATCACTCGGAAGCTGATGCAAGAGAGATCTAAGATATTTAATTTTCCACCCTGATAAACAAGATACCACCAGCCGACCTATCCGTGCTCCGTTGAACCGTCATCCACTACATTACACAAAGAAATACTATATAGTGCATCATAAATATCACTCCTATCCAAAATTCATCTTTAGAGCAATACTCGGTTGCGAGCTCTCTGTTCTCGTCTTCTCCTGTCCACCTACATTACTCCTTAATACCTCCTCCATAAAACTTCTCTGTGCCGGTTTCAAATTCGCAACAATGTTCTTAAATGCGCTCTGGTCCGCTTGTGCCAGCTCCAGAAGTCTCGCAGCCGTTTCCCTTCCCACAGATTTGACCACCCTCGCTCTCTCTAGCAACATTGGCACGAATAGCAACATGGCCACTTGAATCTGTTCCCCAAATAGCACCCTCACAAAGCCGATAAGTATTGCGCACACGGCACCCTTAGTCGCCGCGTTTTCGTCGTCGGAAGGAGTGGAAACAAAAACGATAAGTTTGGGTAGAAAGTAACGGATGACTTCCTGATCGGATGCCGTCTTTGGGGATGACATGATGAGAGAGCGGACACACTGGGTTGCAATTGTTGAAGTAGCGCTGTCCGAGAGGAAGGAGAGGATGTAGTCGCAGAGTTTCGGAAGGTGCTCTTCGTTTGGTGGGAGGATGTTGACGCCGGACGTCACCACGATCGTTGCCGCCATTAGGGTGTTTTTTACGCATGGAATTCCGACTTCGCCCCTCAGTCTAGTTGCACAATGTTAGTGGGGGCATAGGGGGATGGGGAAGGGGGAAAAGTTACTTCGCGTGTTCAAGGACTCGCATTATGCTGCTGAGACAACTACGAGCTTGCATCACGACCAAATCCGCATCGTTTTTGGTGGAGCTCTTTGTGATGATTGTGATGAAGCGTTTGAAGATTGGGAGAGAGCGAGGAACTACCTCAGACTGACAAACTCCAGTTCCAAAGATAACTATCAGAATGTCAGCATCCAACCAGGCGATACATCCAATCTTTTAGAGGCTTACTGGTGAAGATATGCAGAATAGATGCATACAGGTCCATCCTGATGACAACAGGGAAAACCTCCGCCGCATCTACCAAAGCGTCGAGACTAACTTTGATCAGGTTCACCCCTTCTTCACTTAACTGCTGTCGCACCATCGTCTTTGGATCCACCAAGTTCGGGAGTAAGCCGGCAAGAACCAGAACAATTAGCCTGGTCAGTTCAAACAACTGGTCTATATCTTCTGTCAGTCCGTCACCACTCTTTCCATCCTTCTTTCGTGCTGCGGGATGCTCCACACACAACGCCCTAGTAATATCTATAATTGCAGACTGCACCGCTAAACCCTCGGTAAGAACAAGCCTATCCAGCAGGTCCATAGTCTCCGAGAATATGACGTCCTGATAGATTGCATGTCCACAAACAGATGGGTGTAAAATCTTCTTTAACGCCAACAAGATCTCCAGAGTCTGCTCCTTAGTGGCGAGCGAATCCACACCAGGACGACCGACCAATGCCTCGAAGGCAATACCAAAGAGAACGAAGAAGAAAGCTACCGGCTCGTCCCGATAATTGATATCGTCCCGAGGGCCAGAGCTGCAGACGGCTCCGGGAGGCGTGGACTTGCCATCCAAAGCGTCAAATACGAACTGACTGTCCTGCTCTATCAAGCTTGCAATTGCGTCGACAAGCTTCAACCAAGAGTCTTGGTAGAACCCTAGCAAAGTCTCTCGGTTCAATGCAGCGTAGATAGTGTCGATTGAACCGCCGATAGCTGAAGACCCAGATGAACCAGCAGAAATATCCGGCTCGAATCTCAACCTTGCAAACTCCCGAAGTGAAGACAACCACATGGGTGCTAAAATAGTTATATGAGGCTTCACAACATCCACCAAATAAGCCTGCTCCCTGCTAGCAACCTGAAGCTCGGCCCATGCTCTAAGCACCGCCATTTTGACCATAACTTGTGCATTCGAGCTAAGACCTTTCAGGTCTCCAATCGACGCATTTTCTGCATCCGCTAGCGAAGGTTCAGTATATTATTTTCCAGCAAAACGACATATCATAAGAACTCACTCGAAAAGTTCCCCAGCGCAGTGGTCACCAACTTCAAAATTCTACCCATTCGATCCACGTCTTTAACAATCCCTGTTGCGATAAAAGCAGCACCGACATTGACAGCTTGCGTCGCCAACTCCGGACTCGAATCCACCGCAAATGCTGGGGTCAAGGCACTACCAATTTGTGCTTGGTATTGCTCCAACAGTGGTGCATCCGGAAAATCAGGATCAGCAGTATGTCCAAACATCTTGAGAATTTGATCGATAATCCGCAACCCTCCAAGCCGGAGCTCAACAACATTCGCGGTAGATGCAGAAAACGCCATCTTGATGATGTCGCCAATCTTATCAACTAATCGTTGCTCCAGGGATGATTCTGGATTTCTTGCCAGTTCTTGAGCAGCTAGTGAAAGCAACTCGCCCAGTAAATCTATCGCAAATGTGCGTACTTGCCATCGAAGAGGCTCTTTACCACTCGGTTTCGATTCACCTTCGTTACCAGCCATTCCAGCAACTTCTTCGTCATTTAGATCTGTCGGTGCACCAGAGGGTTTCGTCGCTTCTTGTTGAATCACGCCGCCCTTTCTTTCCACGGTCTTTGTCATCACCATCTGGCATCGGTCTATCCATTCTCCAGTCTGTGCAATGCCGGTTTGCGCCATCCAATTTCGTATGATATTTCTGACGCCATCGTGAGTTGGATTTTCATCAAGGGTCATCCACATTTGCTCTTCCAGGCCCGGATCGGCTGTCCTCAAAATCCTTTCGGCATGGGCTTTCAGGAGTTGGTAAAGCCCATCAACTGCAACGCTTCTCAATTCTCCATGATTGGAACCTAGTCCTCGATGCAGTCTCTTCACATAACGGGTTATATCAACATGTCCGGCAGCAAACATCGAGAAGTGTTCCAAACATCGGAGGGCCTCCAGAACGGTAACGTAGTCGGCCTCTTTAAGAAACTGATCGACCATAGTAAGGATTAGTTCACGGACTTTACTCATGTCTTGTAGTTCAGGTCCAAGGACGCCAATTAAGGAATCAATGCATCTGACCAGAATACCCATCGTTGGTAATTCTAGTTCTAAATTTGAGGTCGCAAGTGCGGCAACTTCAGAGTTATGAGTCTCTGCAACATAGAGCTGAGACAGCATTCCCATCGTACTTGTCACGTATCCTGCAAAAGTTAAGCCTGCCGAATCGATCGTTCTTGAAAGACCTTCAAGTGCCCAAAAATGCACAATTGGGTGTGGATCGCTGCTGAGAGACATAAGAATACCCACTATGGTCTTCAAATGAAATCCAGCTGCCATGCCACCAACATGAGAATGTATACAACCCAGAGCCACGGCAGAGCCTGCACGAGCATTAGGATCTCGATTATTAACAACTGTATCGACCAGCCAGTTTATCATATTCCCAGTAAAGTTCTTTCCACCGACACTGCACAGCCTTCCGAGCGCTTCATATGCAATATTCCTGACAAATGGATCAGGCAAAATAACAAATCCTTGGAGCATTTCCGAGATGATCTTAAGCACACTTGGGGTGCTTAAGTTGGCAAAGGGTATTTCAGCTCCAATGGTCAATTTGATGGCTCCAAGAAGCGCAACCGCAACATTGACAGTCATCGCAGCCTTCCTTCCGGGGTCACGCTGAAGAGAATTTGACGCAAGGAATGTCGCAATCTGCTCAAGGATACTCTCTTGAACTTTAGGTGGTTGCATAGGAAGTAACGCCGTAAATAGATCAATTGCTGAATTAACGACCGCAGTAGCGGGCGGTGCCGGTGACGCGTCCTCTCCTTGGAGGTCGGAGAGGTAAAGATTAACAGAATCATGTTCAATGGACCCAAGAACCGGTGTGTGAAGAGTATTCTCTATCCGAGCCTCCGGGCTATCCCGCGTCATCCAATGCTTGATAGTTTTCTTGCTTCCTCGTCCTTCGAAAGCAAAAGCGTCTACATCATATCCCTTGACACAAGAGCAGACTCCATAGGCATAATTATCACTAATCTCCCACAAACTCTCGAAATTTCCGGCCGAGCTTGCGATCGCGGTGCTGAGAGAAGAAGGGGTATATTTTTCGGGATCTGCAAAGAAACTAACGGCAATGGTCAACAAGTTGGCTTGAACTGCTTCTGCATGTGATAGCTTCACGAGCTTGACGTAGCATTGCAGGACACGCCTTCGAACCATGAGGTCAAAATCAAGCAGTTGCAGTGAAGGTGACAGCAACTGCGAGATATCGTCCGTGGTTTTCCGTGATGGAAGACTGTTGAGAAATAGAGTTGAGTTCTGTAACATGGCTGCAACCCGTTTAGAGACATCGGTCGTTAACAGGCGGTGATTGAACTCCAGGAAAGAAAGTATAGATCCTAATGCGCATTCCCTCACGTGGGCAAGAAACGCAAGCTCCAGCAATGACCGCTCAGTCGTTGAATCCTTGGCCAATGGCTTTGGTAGAGCATTCTTCCATAGTAGGAGCAATTGAGAAAGATGAATCTTGACAAAATTTGGTCCCAAAGACATCAACCCTCCAATAATAATCCAAGCCACTTGAATTTGGGTGCTAGATATCCTAAGCTCATATTCTCCGCTTGATTTTAACAAATTGGTTGCCATCGAAAGTATACGGGATGTAACATCCACAGACGCATACAATGGTTGAACCGGAGCTGTACTTATTGCTGCAGCAAGTCCATTGGCATAACCTGTACACCGTCGAATCGTTTCGGTTGATAATGGGCGACGGGTGGTCAGTTGTGTCAGTTCGCGGTTGACGTTATTCATGCAAATGGTGAGAATCGGAAGTAACTGTGAGGGTACGGCCATGACAAAGGCTCGCAGGCACCAACTTGTAGTGATCTGGACCGAGTAGTTGGGGTGTTGCAGAACCTGCAAAATCCCACCCCTAATCAGATCCTGTATACTCCCAGCAGCGGATCCCAAAGCTTTGATAAGGGATGACAGTGCGTGTAGGGCACCCATGAGAGTATGCTTCCCGGGCTCGGGATTCTCCTTGATGACCTGGGGGTAGTCTTTAATGATGTTCACCAAAGTCCGTGCTGCATTTAATTGGCTAGTTTCTGCTAGTAAATTTTGTCCGATTACTTCTTCCAGTACTATCTTCACGTATTTCCTTGTCGTCAAAAGGCGAAATCTGTTGTTTGTGATTCCTGGGCTTGAAAGCACATTTACAAGCAAGTGATTGGCTATGATAGTGTAGTTTGATTCCACAATACTCGAGCCTAATCGCATCATAACTTCTACATATGTCTGCGCAATACCGGCCCGTACCCTTGCTGGAGTCGTTGTCTTTGTATATTGTGCAGAAAGCTGTCGCAAAATATCATCCAGTGACAAGGCCATCCGTACTGCAGTCTTCTTTGAAGGTGCAGGTGATCCAGGCCTTTCCGTTACTGCTCTGTCTTCATCTTCTAATGCCACTGACGTCCTTTTCGTCTTTTTGGCCTTTTTGAGGTTCTTGTTCACCAGCATTTCTGGGTCAGTGGAATATGCTTGAACGAGTGAACAAGCCTGACACGAGGCTGCAGCCCTTCGTACATGTGAAGATGGAGAGTCGAACGCCTTTAAAATTGAGGTCTGGAGCTTCTCGTATTCTTGAAGCGAAGAGAAGTACGGCGCGCTTAAGAGCATATATTCCAGGCACTGCCAGATTCTCCATGATTAGAACTATTACCAAAAGCATGTGTTAGGGAATGGGATAGAATATGATGACTACCTGCAACGCAGAAGCTTGGGCAGCCGTTGATTTATCTCCGCCAGCCGCATTCCTTGCTGCTTTCCAAATATCCCTAGCATTTGACTCGTCCGCCATACCACCGACCAAGTAAAATACCTTCCCAAGAGCTCTAAATATAGAGCTCCTCAGTCCACAGTTGTTATTAGAGTTCTTCAATAGCTTCAAAAGAGAACTGCAAGCAAATGTAGCCACCGAGATCGCACTGTCTCCAGCAGTTTCGAATATTTCACCCAAGCAGTGCACAGCGGCATGTTTAATCCTCACATCCTTGTCCTTTCCGGCATTGATAATCCCGAGTAATTCATTGATCGTATCGTATAGTAGCTTCCGGTCGCTTTTCCCGAAGACCCCCGAGAAGCAACGACCAGCGACATTTCGTATTAATCTGGTTGGAGCTGGCGCTGTAAGCTGGATTACCCGGAGAAGCTCCCGCTGGACGAATAGTTGGTACGCAGAGGCGCCATCAGCATCTAAGCGTTCGACGAGGCGCTCGATGGTGGTGAGGAAGTTAAGGACATAGAGCTGCTGTTGGGGTTCTTCGGAGATGGCCGCAAGCTTTGTAGTATCGAGCTGAACAGCTTCGGGTGCTATTTCAGCGGCCATTGAAGGTATTAAATGATTGTAATGTCGAAAATAGCAGGTATCCGTGATGAGGTGGGTGCTTGATGGTGGGTGAGGAGATGATGCTAGGAGGTGGAGGTGGAGGCTACCTTAGGGGCACCGCGCCAAGACACTATTTAATTCTCCCAATTGTGCTTTGGTGCTTGACGAAGAAACTCTCGAGACTTGAGTGGTGATGGTGACGCTTGTTATGGTTACCGTGATGGCTATATGAAGTATGATAGTGTTCGAAACAGAGAAACCAACACCCAATGGCTCAATTGCAAGCAACGGCTAACTTCTTGCATTGGCCTTAAAAATCGGGATGGTCCGGCGGTTCACTTCACTTCACTTCATATAACACGCCCGCTCTCACTCCCCTACTACACCCCGCCATCTACGCCCTCCATCCCCCATTATGCGTGCATACCGCATATTTCAGTGCCTCTGTCGCACCTCAACGCTTCGCACTACAGTTCCCACCTTCGCTCCGGTCCGAACTTTCACCACGACCCCCGCTACGACATCCGGTCACAGTCGTTGGTCCAAGATCAAACATGACAAAGGTAAAACGGACGCACGGCGTGGTGCCAGTTTCTCAAAACTCAGTCAGGAAATCACCTATGCATCACGCGAGGGAGGACTGGACTCAAACCTACGTCTGAATGCTGCCATTGCCCTCGCAAAAAAGGGTTAGTACTGTGAGGATCCCCGTCTGTAGCCTGGCTGTTGTCCTCCTTTCTGGTCTATACTAACTGGAGCAGCGGGTATGCCAAAGGATAGAATCAACATGGCTATTCAACGCGGCCAGGGAAAATCTACATCAGGCGCTGCGTTAGAACCAGTTTTAGTCGAGGGCATGGGTCCCGGGAATGTTGCGCTGGTTATCGATTGTCTCACCGATAACAAACTGCGCGCGTTACAGGAAGTGAAATATATACTTAATAAATACCATGGCCAGGCAACACCGTCGAATTACCTCTTTGCACGGAAGGGAATAATACGGGTCGTAGCGGAATCGGGAGGGCACGGGTTCGACAGCGTGCTTGAGAGTGCATTGGAGGTGGACGGCACGGAAGATGTGGAGGAGGCCGAGGGTGAAGAAGGAAAGCCTGAGATTGTGATCACTACGGAATCGGCACGGATTGGAGCGGTGGCTGCTAAAGTCAAGCAGAGGTTGGCAGGGCTTGAGGTCGCGAGCTACGGCATTGAATGGGTCCCCAATGAGGATACCATGGTAGAAGTGGTTTCGGGTGGAAAATCGGAAGGACTCTTGCAGGAGTTGATTGAAAAGTTGGAGGAATCAGATGAAGTTACGTCAGTCTACACGAACGCTAAGGCATAGGCTGGAGGTGAAATTTTTATAATATCAGACGTTGTATGGGGGATCGTGTATATTATCTGTAGCATTAGCATGCCTTGTCACGAACAGTTAGAGTAGAATGCTCTTGTTCCCAGAATTTTTCGTCGCTCGCAAGCTCGCACCTCAAAATGCTGAGCTTGCGAAGTCAGCTGACGGGTGGTTTTCGAGCGCAAAAGTAGAATTAATCCTGTCTCTGCGCAAATAGGCAAGACCTGACACAAACTTCCTCCTTCCCTCGAGCGTTCTCTAATACTCCTCAAACTCAATTAGTAGGTCGTTATACCATGACTTCGCTTCTTTTCCATAGCCCTAGTTACAATTCTAACCCTCTTTCCTATCCTAGTATATTCTCATCTCAGCCACACTTCATTCTATCTCATCCCCGAATTCGTAGTGTGCAGCGCTTGTCACCGTAGCCGACTCGGGATGGGTAGAGTCCAGGATTATAGTGCGTTCTAGGCATTTTGGAACCATAACCGCCCAGATCTTAAACAGTCCCGTTTCTCCATGAGATACTCAATGATTGTGATCAATAATTGTGATATAGCAGTGGAAGGGGTTTAGGCCAGGAAGGATGAACAGAACCCAAATGGAGGTTTATGGATGCAGTAGAATTGATAGAAGGAACGTAGAGGTGGGCTAGTATGTTAGTCTGTCAGACAGCTTGGTAGGATTTTGCGGTAGCCCCAGCGACCAAAAAGCCGTATGTGAAGAGGGTCTGTCTCCTCGAGAAATAAGACATGAATTTGCCGGGTAAGGATTTGGGTACGAATGGTTTTTGGGCATAGGGTTCTGAAGAGTAGCTTCTCTCCAGATATGAAATGTAGAGGGTTCATGCAAAGTAAAAATCTCAATGGATATCCTTGCCTTACCATGAGCCATAAGTCCTCGCCATTCTCAACTCTCTAGTCCATCAGACTACTAAGTATCTACTTTCGCGATTAAGTAGGGCTGAATTGGGCAATTGAAGCGGAGGTTCCACAAGGCGCAGCTGATTGCTCGTGCGACATTGGAATAGGTGGTCGTCTCTTTCTCTCCCCGCAGTTTACAGTAAGATTTCATGAGCTTCATTCTGCGATACATCTCCACCACTTGAAACTCTTCGTCTGCACAGGCTCATCACGCTCCCGAGGAACAGCACGCATTTGTAACCCACCACTCTTATGATCCCGAGCTTCGATTGTTAATAGCGATACCACCGACACCACCACTTCCAGCGCCGTTTCATACGAGTTAACCTATTGTAAGTTGTTGTCCGAACTCACCAGTGCTCTATCAATCCCAACTCACTTCCAAAACAGACATCCATGCCTCTCTTAGCCCTTCCTCCCGAGATCTTGGTGGCTCTCGTCGGCCACCTCAACTCCACCCAGGACTATCTGGCCCTCTCCACGACTAGTCGCCAGCTCCGCGCCTGTTGTATCTCCGTGCGGCCCAAAACTCTACGTCTCCTAATGGAACGCACCCTAGAATCAGATCTCGGCAAAGCTGCTAGCGAGCACTACCTAGAAGCTCTAGGACGATGCAAATTCTGCGAGTTTTATCTTGAGGACGAGGAGAACCGAAAGACATACAGACAGACCAACACACAGCGGCGATACAATCTGATCCTCAATCACGAGACGAAGGATGTGTGTGGAGGTTGCCTTACGTTAACCATGGTGCTGAAGTATACATGGTATCCTTGGTATCAAAAACCGGCTGAAGAATTGAGGATGCAATATCTTGATGCGATACAGCACCGTGTAGCGGATTTGGAGAGGTATTCACATGACCGTACTTGAAGACGTTACGACGGGGGATAAGAAGGTAAGACAGGCGATTTGGAGAGGAGTTGGCGCATGTTTTATCGATTCAGTTTTTCTACGATACCCATATCTGATGTCATTTTTGTTTATTCATTCATACAGTTGGGCCCTCAATTACGGTTAATGGGACCCCGGTTGGTTGCGTGGGAGATTCTTATAGTTTCCAAGGTTCTTGTAGCTTCCAAGGTTCTTGAGGCGGCTCGAAGATTTATTCGTGTAACATTATTGCGTACACCACCCTTTTAGTGAAATCGAGGTCGTGAACCCAATATTTCTGACGATTGTATCTGAAAATGACCCACTGATCCTCTGACATTGACAATCTAGCGTTTCATGAATTAACTTTCTCTCCCTATGAGAATTGCATGCACCAAAATCCATGAAAAGAACTAGGAACTACACACTCAACTCCGAGAGTACATTTCTCCTTGAGGCTCGTGACATAGTTAGTTTTCCAACTGAACTATGGGTTTGAAGCACTTCTCATCTCCTTATCAACTCGAAGTTAGATGTTAGGTCCATAGTTGGTATACAACCTATCACTCGAGCTAACAGCCTTAACATAACCTGACTTGTTCTAGTGTTGGGTTTGGTGATCCGCTCGAACATCACTTACTCCCATCTGGTATCAACAGTTCATTAATCTTAGGTGTATCTAATAAGTACGAGAATAAAACCTAGTTTCATAATTCGTTTGTAACAGATCTACCAACAGGGTTGTGCATATCGCCAGATCTTTAAAGTCAGCCAACATGCTGCTCATCAACCTTCCTGCAGACATCCTCGTTGCCATCCCTTCGTTCCTGGTTACAACTGCCGAATTCCTCTCCCTCTCCTGCACCAGCCGACAACTCCGCAACATCTACCTTACAGCCTCCAACAACAAAAAGCTGCTTCTGCCTTCTTATATTGCACACGCTTGACACGAAGCTCGACTGGGATAACCCCTGGCGTAGCATAGGAATACTCCACTCAAGTCAGTTTTATGAGATGGTACCTCAAGAGTGCGAAGAACAAAAAACTCTACAAGGACACGAACCGTGGCGAGAGGATAGATCTCGTTTACGAGCATGTCGAGAAGGTACCGGGAGTGATGGTGCAGAACTATTTGTTATTGTGCAATCTTGTGAAGTTCTGCTTCTACCCCTGGTGGAAGTTGCCGGAGAAGGAGGTGATAAGCAACGGATTGCTTATCGGACAGGAATACAGAATCTCGCAAGAATGTATAGAGGGACCATAGGAACGAAATATTAGTAACCACCACGATGGGGTTGTTATAATATCCTTGGTTGTTGAAAATACCAACCCCAACGGGAAGCTTCATTTGGCATGGCCTTGGATTGGAGAACTCTAATATTTGTGTACCAGACCGCTCCAGTACTTCCTCACCGGTACGTTAGTCATTAGGTATGCCTCGCACTATCGCCGAGATTTTACTTGCGAACGAAAATTGAGTCAAAGTTCATGTGATTTCGCCATAGCTTGCTCATTGAACCAGTGACCTCATCGACAAGCACCTTTTGTGCTATACAGATATAAAACATATTTACAGTAGTAATAGTACAAAGAACCACTCCCCTCTCATCATATCTGGCATGACAACGCTAACGTTCCTCGTCGTAAAAAACTATCCCTCTCCCGGCTAGCGCAGATTTCCATCCTCGTATGGCACCACATTCAACCTCATATCCATATACCCCCAACAACACCCTTACCCCTTCTTATTCTCCAAGGGCTCTAACTCCATTCTTGCTGCGCGCTTCTCCAATCTCTTGCGTTGCAGTCGTTGAAGTTCGTTCTTGATCTCGTCTCGTTCGTGCGGGATCTTGTGGGTTTGGTTTTCATTTGGCCAAAAGCCGCCGACGTGGAAGCGGTTGTCGAGGTTCGTGCCGAAGTAGTACATTACGGCAATTGGAAACATGATGTACCTTTTCAAGGTTAGTCGGAGGGGAGGCGGTGTGGTTGTGTGGTGGGTGGCGGTACATTCCAAACTGCTGAAGCTTAGCTGGTGTTGTTGGCAACAGATCGCAGAACCAACCTTAAAGACTTCGAGATTGCTGCCGCCCATTGTTGTAGTTTGATGTGGTAGTTGTTTGGTGTTGGGCGTTGGTGGGGAACTAGAAGTTAGAGGGGTGGTGTTGTGGCGTGGGATTTGTCGTCGGAATAAGCTTTTAAGCCTCAAGAACGATATGGACTTCTTCCATGGAGTCAATTGATCACTCATATAAACAATTACAGCTGCTCCCCTTTATGCCCGAAATCATATTCTTGCGTCTAGTTCCTCTACTTCCTCTCCGAGTGATCTCATACATGATACACACCGAGTGACAGCTGCCGCCCGATGCGCCAAAGGCTTATTTAGTTAGACCCGGCCAACGCTCCAGAAACATACATTCAACTGTCTGGGATGTATCGTCATTCCTGATGGCGCGCGGCCCGGGTATTTGACCCAATACCACACACTCGGGAGGCAATGCTCTTACACTTTTGTACATTTTCCACTATTCCGGCAGCGTAAACAAGCCACAGTGGTATTCGCGTTCCCCCAAACTGCGACAACCTTTCGGAGACTGGACCCCCACCAACCCTCCGGCGCAACATGTCCGCCCCTATCGATCCATCGTCCATCACTTCGTGGGAAGATGCATTCCAGCATCCAATTCCACAGGTGCGACAGTTGGAGCGGCAGCTGCGCGCCGACCTGGCAAGCAACAAGGAGAAGTTGCGGGGTCTGGTTGGGTAGCTCTTCTCTCCCCCACTCTTGAGCTCGCGCACCATGATGGGATTAGCTGACCAGTTTGTTGGCCTGTTACAGGGAGAGCTACCGCGATCTGTTACAAACCGCGGAGCGAATCATCGACATGGACGTAGCAGCGCAGAACGTTGAAGCTCGCCTCGGAGAAGCCTCCCGGAACTGCAACTCTCGTTTACTGGAACGGAAGGCCAAGAATTTGAAGGGGTTTAATGATATGATGGATAAGAGAGGTATTGGGAGCTTTGTCGAAGCTATGTCAGGGGACCCGGTTAGCTTACAGTGTATGGATGTAGACCGCGAGAAATACACCTTCGCTGCTCAACTTGCGATTCTACAAGCTTGTCCTTCGGTCATATCGCGGCTTCTACACAACGATCAAGGAGATTCTTGCCTCCTTGCCGCCAAAGTTTTTGTAATTTCCCGGCTTCTGTTGAAGTCACTCTCCGAGAAGGTTCTCGCCTCTTGCTTATGTTCCGGGTCGGGTGCGGTTACTAACGGCAAGCTGTTTGTAGAGTTCTCTCCCGCTTCTAACTACACTGCGGTCCCAATTCTTAACACTTCGTCCGATACTGCTACAGCACATCGATACACTTCTCTCCTCGATAATGCTTTCTGCCTCTCTCCTCGTACCCACACTCACAGCATTCAGCGTTCTCAAGACCTCGTCACCCTCGGAGGTGCTCCGACACTTTCTATACATCCGCTCTACAGCGCTGTCATCGCTTCTCACCGGCTCTGATCCAGATGCTATGTTGAAGTCGGTTATGTTATTCAACAAGACCTTAAAAGACGCAGATGCAATATTTCCCGGCCTGCTCAGCGACGCATTAGTAGCCCTGAAATCCAAGAGCCTACTCCAGGACGCCGAGGTAACGGCGCTGTCTGAGCTGGGATTGGATGTTAATGCACGATGGCTGCCCGAAGATATCCGCGGGTTTATTCCTTGGGTTCGCCACGATGACCTCGAGGCATCAAGAGTGCAAGAGATTGTGCGAACTTGGGCCGAGAAAGAGGTGGGGAAATTGAACAAGAGCCTGGAAACATTTTTAAATGCAATGGATTGTATTGCTAGCATCGTGAAGCTGCGTGGTGGGATGTTGGCGTTGTGGAGGTCGGGCACACAGACCCGGCGCAAGTTCTTGTCAGGCGATAATAGCGGCGGCGGCGAGAACTTCAGAAGCATAATTATGGTACGCGTAGTAGCCGTGATGAAAAACATCGCGGAAGATCTACGTAGAGTGGGGGAGAAGATCGAGCTTCTACTCAATGAAGCCGAATCTGAAGCCGAAGGTGAGCACCAACACCTCGTCTCAGGAATTGAACCTCACTGTCGTAGATTCTATCAGCCTCTGGCCTACTACACCACTACCGGTTGACCTCAGCAACGGTGTCTCCGCCTTCCGAACCGCCATCTCAAATCGCGTCCACGGGAAAAGCCCCGTTATACTCTCTTTCCTCTCCACCTACAACTCATGGCTCACTAAGATCTCGGCCGTAGCGACTATCTTCCGTGACCTCCGCAGCACTAATCCTCAATCCGCCGAAACCGAGGACGAAGATTTTGAGGCTGAGGAAGAGCGCACCCAAGCAGGGATGGAAGACAGCCTTCTCGCCGAGAAAGAACTTACCACAGTCCTCGATGGTGTCTACCGCCTCTTAGAGCAGTCTCTCAACAGTCTGCTCGGCGCCACCCCTCTCACCCGTTGTCAAGCCACTTTCCTCCTCCGTGCAGTCCGACAGATTCGACAAGTCACACCGAAACGCCAGGGCGACGACGGAAACCCTATAATCTCGCTGACGTGGTTCGGAGCTGACGCTATACCCAAACTGCACCTCATGATAGCCGCTTTTGTTACCATGAAGCCGCTAGAAAATGTTGCTTCCCTCTTGAAACGGAGAAAATGGGAGAAATCAGTGGTTTCGAAGCCACTGTGGGAAGGTGAGGGAGAGCTGCTGCCTGTGCAACCCAGCCCATTGGTGTTTCGGTTCTTGCACGATTTGGTAATAGAGATGAGGAACACCGGCGAGGATGTTTGGACTCCCGCTGCGGTAAAGTGTGTTAAAGCCGGCGCTTGTAATAGGCTGTGGGCAGCAATGGAGGAGGTGTTGCAACGAAGGGAGTTTGGGGATACAGAACCTCTGCCGGACGTGAAAGAGGAGGAAGAGGAAGAGAAGGCAATGACGGAACCAAAGGTTGAGAATAGGGACAAAGCTGGAGTCCAGTCTTCCACCGACGATAATAGCAATGAACAACAAAGCTCTCACCCCGCGGATGCCGACACTCCGGCAACGAATGGAGATACTCACGCACCTAAATCTGCCACAGAACTAGCCCCAGAACTTGCTCCAATACCCGCCCGGATAACCCGCGACTGGACCCTCCAGCTCCTCTTTGATTCCCTCTACCTCGACGAAGCACTACACCGCAAGCGGAGACGAGGTAGTACTAATGGAGGCTCTGTCACTAGTCTGGTTGGAAAAGTGGATTCCGTTATTGGTGCTAAGGTATTTGTTTCCCTTCCTCTCCTTCCTCTGTTTACTAACAGGCGATAGTTGGCGCTGGATGAAGAGTTACGGATGAGATTAGAGGGGAGCGCGAGCGAGTATTGGAAGAGAACATGTTTGCTATTCGCGCTGTTAAGCTAGCCAGAAAGGATGAGTAGTGTACTGCGGAGTTGTGTGTTATGGGCGGGATTTAGATAGATATTGCTTAGGAGTGGGATGTTCTTTTTTTCTTTTCAAGAAAGGTTTGAGAAATAGTGATTCTGCCCCAATACCATCCATCACGGTGTATCCTGCCATAGATGTAAGCCACCACACAAGTTCAAAGGCGGGAGATGCCCATCCGTTTTTTGGTGATGCCGCACTTTCTCCCGGAGACGAAGGAATATAAGAGTGGCAATCTCAATGAGACAACTTGCTCTCGTGCCCAGACTTTCGCTTTTTCGCTAGCGCTGTGAAGAGGTAAAGTTTGGTTTACGAGAGCACTTCTCACTAATGAACTCCATCGCAAGCAGGCATAGATCCAAAAAAAAAAATCTCCACCACCTATATACATCCTACAAACATCTTACTTACATATTCCTCTCTCACGTCTAACCAACAAAAAAACCGTACAACATAACGCCTCGGTATACAAACGCCGTCCAGTGTAGTGTTCCGCTTATCAATTCGCCTTGTTCCCTTTCCCCTTAGCAGTAACAATATTACTATTCCTCGCAAAAGCCTCCCGAATCTCCTCCAAATCTGCAGCCGCATCCTCTGGCAAACCCATCGGACCGCCGCCCTCCTGGTGAATACTATCATTACTGATCGATCTCTCCATCATCCGAGCTCTCCCAGCCCGCTTCTGTTGCTTAGCAACGAGCCACTGCTTCCCGGGGGAATTAAAGAAGGCCATTGAAGCCATAATTCCAAGGTGGGCGATGAAGTAGGCCCGTGCCCATACTTTTATGGAGCCCGAGAACGAAAGGATGATAAAGGGTGCCGCAACGTAAGAAAATGCAAACTGAGTGCTGATAATGCTAAAAATGTCATAAGCTTGTTTGTATGGACCTGCAGATTTCTGGTCGGCAGAGAGGAAAAGAGGTCGGACGTGACGACGGAATTCTGTACTAGTCAGATGCGGCTTCACGGGAAAGAAGGAATGGAGGAGATATTACGTTTGGCTGTGGTCTGAACCAATGAAGCGGTGATGAAAGTGAGGTAGTAGCCAGGCGAGATGCCATGCCAAAGAGCTAGTTCGGTCATTAGCAACGTCAAAACAGTAACATGGTGGCTGTTGGTTCATACCGGAAGTACCAAAGGTTGTTAATGAGCTTCTAAACCCTGGCTTCTTACCCTTAGGAGTCACCCTGAGGTAAACATAATTCTTCAACCATTTGTTGGTGTTCATATTCCATGCTTCAAGATAAGCCCTGGTGTTCTGCGCTGTTTCCAACGCCCATGGATCAACGTTCGTAACACGGTCCCACCTCGCTTTCTTATTCGCGTCTAGGCCATTATAACCCAATCCAGAAAGGATGCATGCACCTTCAGTTAGAGACCAGACACCGTAATATTTAGTGCGAGAGGCGAAGCAAAAGGCGTAGAGAAACCACATCCTATGTTAATTTATACCTGTCAGTCAAGAAAGCAGCAGGATAACCCAGGCGATGAAGGGAAAAGCACCTTCGGAAGAATGAATATTCCACAGCCTCATCACTGAGCATAAATTCCGTTGTGTAAATGGCACTCAACTTCAAGAAAACTAGAATCCAAAAAAGCCCTGTCAATGCTTTCTTTGTTGCTGGGATATGGCTTTTTGGTATTCTTCTCTTTCGTTTCGTCCCACCATGCCTTTCATCCGGGACGACAACATCGAACATTGTACAGTCGATCCAGCGCTGATACTCGCGGAAGTCAAATGCTGGGCCTGCAAACAGCGACGGAAAGAACAACACATAGGCGGCGTAATCCAGAATATTCGGAAGCTTCACTATCTTTCGATCCCTTTGGAACTCCGATAGCCCCTATGCTACACATTAGCACCTATCTTCACGCAAACTGAACACACACAAAATCTCTCCACTCACCTCATCCGGCAACCGACCATCATGAACCGACCAGCAAAACGCCGTCAACTACGCGGCATCCCATTAACGCCTTCCAGACCCGTTCACGGGGGTTTCGAACCTTCATAACCAACACCATCTGTGCACCGGTAACATCCACAACACCCGGTACCGGGTAAAGTTCTCGATACAAGTGCGAATACAACATGTGACCCATCAGGTACACAAACCCCACCCAAGGCATGTAAGGGCCATCCATATAAGCGGCGATGGCATAGGCACCCGCAGCACTGATGAACAGTGTCCGGATACCATCCCAGAGATCAAAAATCCCGATAAGATAGAATAGCGAAACCCTGGTAATGACATATCAGCTCGAATCGAGGAGGTGCAATGACGTTGACCAACCCTATGAGAAAACAGTTCTTCTTCCATGGTTGGGCATCGGGTAGTCGTTTGAGAACGCCAGCGAAAGGGTATGAGATTAAGAAGGTAAATATAAGCTTCACTGTAGCAAGGAAGACGTGTGTCAGCCCTAGCTATGCGTATGTGTGCATATTCGAGGTGAAGAGAGATGTACGTTCGTCTTTCGAAGCTCCAAGTGCATTCGAAGCCCATATGAAAGCTGTGAGGCTATAGGTCAGCACGATCGTGGAAATATAGCGGAGAATCTCACGGAAGTCTATTAAGGGCAACATCGTTTGTCTGAGTTCTGAGGTCTGGGTTGGCCTAGAAGCGGCGTATGGAGCAGCGGCCAAGGAAACACATCAATATCAACTTCATGGTCTTTCACTGAAGCTCAACGTGGACCAGCCAAGGACACATAAATTTACCCGACCTTGCAGGGGGCAGCGCGCTATCACTAACGATGAGAACCTGCGTCATTAATCCTCTCATGTGGGGAATAACTCGGTACAAGGGGGAAAGCTATAGCAAATCTCCGCCGCCAGCGCCACCAACAAGATACATGGGCAGTGGCGCTTGCATCGTTGTCCTTTCCCGTGCATCGAGAGCACTTATGCGATGCCAGCGACACGGAAAAAAAAGAATAGCATTGGCTTGACCAACGCAAGGAACAACCTGCTAGATAACAAGAATCACAACACAACAAAAAAACCCGCACGCGACTATTCGGCATACAAAGCAATGTTCCACTCGTCCGCTTCTTTTATTCAAAGACAAGAAAGGGTCGTGCCACAAAAGAAAGACGATAACGTTATCACGCATAGAAGAATACCCTGATCGAGCCAACTTTTCTCTTTGCTCCCTCCGCACAACCCTAGCTGCCCCTGTATACAAAGATCCCAGTGGATACGATAGTTGCATATCCCACCCCGTAATCCAACAATCCAATGATTAAAATGATTAAAATGGCGTTTAAAAGCACCTGTTGAGATCCTGGTTAGCACGGTGTGATCTGAGACAGGGTTGACCGGGCAGCACATACTTGCGGTGAACGATGGAAGGACCGCTCTCGTCGTACTCCTGCTTCGAGATCCACATCTGCTGGAAGGTAGAAAGAGAGGCAAGGATAGATCCTCCGATCCAGACAGCTATCAAAATAATTAGTCCATATTTAACCATACTTACATCCGGGGACAAAACATACAATACTTCCTCTCCGGAGGAGCAATGATCTTAACTTTCATGGAGGAAGGAGCAAGAGATGTAATCTCCTTCTGCATACGGTCTGCAATACCAGGGTACATAGTAGTACCACCAGACATGACAATGTTGCCGTACAGATCCTTACGGACATCGACATCACACTTCATGATGGAAGTGAAAGTGGTGGCGTGGATACCGCCAGATTCAAGACCAAGGACAGAAGGCTGGAAGAGAGCCTCTGGGGCACGGAAACGCTCATTACCGATAGTGATGACCTGTCCGTCGGGAAGTTCGTAGGACTTCTCCAAAGATGACGATTGAGAGGCGGTCTGAATCTCCTGCTCGAAATCGAGAGCAACGTAGCAAAGCTTCTCCTTGATGTCACGAACAATTTCACGCTCGGCGGTAGTGTTGAAGGTGTAACCACGCTCGGCAAGAATCTTCATGAGGTAGTCGGTAAGATCGCGACCAGCCATATCCACACGCGAGATGGCGTGGGGAAGGGCGAAACCCTCGTAAATAGGAACAACATGGGTGACACCATCACCAGAATCAAGGACAATACCAGTGGTACGACCAGAAGCATACAGAGAAAGGACGGCCTGGATAGAGACGTAGAAAGCGGGGGCGTTGAAGGTCTCGAAGACGATTTGAGTCATCTTCTCACGGTTGGACTTGGGGTTGATTGGCGCCTCGGTCAATAGAACAGGGTGCTCTTCGGGAGCCACTCGCAACTCGTTGTAGAAAGTGTGATGCCAGATCTTCTCCATGTCGTCCCAGTTGGTGACAACACCGTGCTCAATGGGGTATCTCAGCGTGAGAATACCACGCTTAGACTGTGCCTCATCTCCGACGTAGGAGTCCTTCTGTCCCATACCGATCATTATACTGTGAAAATTAACATGTTAGCCAAATCCATCCCCTGCTCTGGCCCACTTCGCAATGGGCAATCGAAGTAAGGGGGCCATTGCACAGAGAACAGGAAAGTGTTCTAACCCATGATGGCGGGGACGTCCAACGATAGAGGCTGATTACAAGATTACAAGGATTAGCTGCTTATCCTTCTGTGTACTTCGACGATAAGGAAGGAAGGACTCACGAAAGACGGCTCGAGGAGCATCATCACCGGCAAAACCGGCTTTACACATTCCGGAACTGCAAGACCCATCAGTAAGGAGAACTTTAGGAGCTGTCAATCCAAAGAATCATCTCACCCATTATCAATAACGAGCTAAAAGATAGAAATGCGATATTAGCCGTGACATCTCAACGTGAAACAACCCCGCCTTCACCAGCAACAAAACAGACGAAACGGAAGCGGGAAGCAACATACGGCGGCAACTTCGTCTACAGAGACACAATTCGAGTCAGCAACATTGATCTTTGAGATAAGGATAGATGAATCCAAAGCTTCTCAATGATGAAAAGGTAGGTAAGCTAGAAGGGGGAGATGTATCAACTACGGACCTTCCATGGCGGCAGATATTATAGAGAAAGAAAGTCTAAGCGATTAGGGAACTCGTGGAAAGCGTGGGTGGTGGGTGTTGTGTGGTGGTAATGGAGGTGAGGTTGGATAGCGGTGGTATAGGGGGAAGATGGGACTTTTTTGTAGTTCGAACGAAGGCAGGAGACGGAGCGAGAAGGGGAAGAGAAAGAGGGGGGCTCTGGCCGACCGATGGCTTGCGTTGCCAGATTGGTGCGACAGATAATGCCAAGGCACGTTTCACGGATCAATTTCTAGCCGTTTGGGGCAACTCCGTCTACGAGCCCGCCCAAGCGTTCCCCCCGAAATACTGTGTGATACCCGGAATCACCAACCTCTCTTGTCGTCGAATAACACCCTGCTACTAGCAGAGAAGGTAGCCGCGCTGGAAACAAGCATACGTCGCCTCTATGACTCGAGATTAGTCCTCCAGAGCGTTTAGGCCTCGTCACCGTTGACCACTAACATCACCGGTTACTTGGCGAGGCCTCTTTCCGTTGGTTTGTTTTCACCTCTTTTAGATGATATATGGAACATATACGTACCCTATCCCATATGCACGCGCCCTCCAGCCCTATGCACCCAACGTCAGCAGCAATAGAATAAGGTCATGCAGTTGTTTACCTCTTCAGCTTGCGCGTCTGGTAAGCCTGCCCAGACGACATACTGACTGCACTCAAGTACCCGACCAAAGAGAGAAGCTTTGCAAACAACCTAAAGGTAGTAGGCACGTCTGGGCAGCACCATGCCAGAAGCTCTGCTCTCTGCTCTGGAACTCAATCTGTGTGCTACATGAAGACAAGGTGGGGTGTGAGGTGGGGTAATAGCGGGGTATGAATAGGAGTTTCACAAGTTCCAGACTTGGACCTGAACGTTTCATAGGACCAAGAGGGTCCAGCAATGAACGAAGACATGAGATGGTTGAAATGAAGTTGATATCAAAGTCAAGAGTGCTATTGACTAAGTAATGTCTCTAGAGATACTATTGATATATTCAGTGTATTCCTCAATATCAGACATTCTACGACCCTCCACAACATTCTCGTGATTTCTGATGTCATCGCGTTGCACATGTTCAAAAGTTTACAAAAAGTGCACCACGATAACAAAGTGCACCATAACAAACTTAAACACCTTACTTCACCCTCACTTCTATAACAATCCTTAATTTCCTTCACATCACCTTCTACACAATATAATCTATATCCAAAGTCATGGCAGATCTCGGCAATCTTCTCGCATGGGGAATCGAAAACTCAACTCCGGGCGGTGAGGCAAAGACAGAGCTGGTATAACCTGCCACCGAATCCAATCTACTGATCCTTCTAACATTCTCGTCTCTCTCAGAACCCGGCCCTCATTGCGCAACTCTTTGGCGCCAACCAAAAGTCAGACGCAACGTTGATGAAAGAAGCAATGGAAGCAATTCAGGACCCCGAAGTCTCGCTCAAAGACAAAGAGATAGCCTTCGACAACTTTGAGCAGATTATCGAGCAACTCGACAACGCCAACAACATTGAAAACCTCGAACTGTGGCCGCCGCTCATCTCGCAGCTTTCGGCGCCCGAAAAGGAGCTGCGGTTACTTGCGGCCTGGTGTTGCGGCACCGCAGTGCAGAATAACATTAAGAGTCAGCAGGATTTCCACAAGCATGGCGGTGTACCGAAATTAGTGGATATGTTGCTGAAGGATCCCGCCGAAGACGTCCGCAGGAAGGCGATTTATGCGCTTAGCAGCGCGGTGCGGAATTTGCAGCCGGCGTTGGATGCGGGGTTGGGGTTATTGCCTTCGGAGCTGGTGTCAGGGCAGAAATTGACAGCAGATGATATGGAAGGGATCGATATGCTTATGGCGAAGCTGCGGGAGAGGGCCAGAAAGGTCATCAGCGAGTAGGGAGGACGACGACGACTATAACGACGACGAAGGGATCATAGTTCTACTTTACTCTTTGTATTTCAGTACTGGTTTCTGGGTTTCTTTCTTGGGTTAAAAGTTTGGTGATAATTTCATACATGGGATTCTGAGTTTCGTTGTGGTTAATAGTGCTGCTTTTCTGGTGCTATCCCTTGCAAGTGCTCAGCTGTACGAATCTATGACTCCATGCTATTCCAGTATTTCGAGGTTTATATACAATTCCCTGGGCGTTTCATCATCATCCATGAACTATGTCATTCCGCCGCGTCACTATGCTTGGTCATAAATACTTGCCCTTCTTCAAACTTTAATATGACCAATGAAAAATACGAATGAACTTCAAAACCTAACCATCCCCCCTCACATACAAAACGGGCCGAGAGCCCAAGAATAAGTGATATGGTTGAACTTTCCGTTCCACGTCGAGACACCAATTGCCTTCCATCTATCGGCAGCAACGAAACAAAGTCAATCGCCAGTTAGGAGTATATCTATTAATTGAGGGTATGATATAAACAGTGTCATAGGTGCCGGAGAAGCTATCACCGCTGTCGAAATGCTGCTTCTCCTCCTTAAGTCAAGAAACTTTGTTGCTAACGCTCTTGAGATACGTCACCTCTTATTGCAGGAGGCGTACGAATCTGTAATATTGATGGTGTGCCACGTAAGTAAGGAGTCAAACTGCCGTCACGATATTATGGGTAATGCCTGTTGATACTGCTTGAGCTGGATGTATGCACAAAGCACCTTGATCTAGTTTATACCATCAGCCGCCTATACCTATTTCTGGAGGCAGCAATCATTTTCTTTCATACGTAAGGTCTGTGAGTGAATGAAAGCGAGGAGTCATTAGTTACACTATCACAGTGAGTGAGTGATATACTGTAAACACATATGGTAGAGTAGTTCCAGACCACTATCAACAAGACAAGAAATTTCACGGCTTCAATTCTTATTCACTTTATATCGTACAAACAAAGCCAAACTTAGTCTAGCAGATTAATCCAATTGCTATTCTATTCGATACCGTCACCACCAACCCACTGAAACGCCATTACCTAGAGCTGTATATACTAGATCAAATACTTTTAGGTCAAAGAAAAAGTCCAATCTTGTCGTGTGTTTAACCGTGGTTTAGTCTTGGTCTAGCACCTCTGCCACCGCGACCACCACCCCTACCCGCACCGACATCTCCTCCTCCTCTTCCTCCTCCACCACCACCACCACCTCGACCACCTCCTCGACCACCTCCTCGACCACCTCCTCGACCATCTCCTCGACCACCTCCTCGACCAACGCCTCTCCCACCCCTTCTCGCTATCATCCGCCCGGCAGGCCTAGGCCCAGGTTCATCGGGCACATCCTCAAACGCAACCTCGAATTCTGCCTCCGAATCCGAGTCCGTATCGCCTCCAAAAACGACCTCAAATGGCTCCCCATCAATCCACATGACTCCATCATCACCCACAACCAATTCCTCTACAGGTTGTCTTGCTAAGGCCTCTTCTAGATGGGGCTGAGGTTGTTCCTCTGGCTGTTCCGGTAGTGCAGCTTCCCGCGCATTTCGGATGCGTCTCACATGTTCCTCATCTCCTTCCTCGCCTTCCCATAATCGTTGGTAGCAATCGGTTCCTCGCGTATTAAAATGGTCAAAAGGGTTTCCGGGATTGAGATAAGCTGAACAGAGAAAGCAAAAGTGAGTGGTACAGGGGCAGATCATGTGGTTACATCCGTGACTCTTTATGGCTGGAGCGCTGCAGGTCGGGCATGGAGTCGTGTTCTCACGGAGATATTTCTCGTTTGCGATCTCCTCCTCTGTAAGCTTACCGTCCGCCGCTTTACAGATCTGGAGGTCACCATGCCATGATGCTGTTGCGGAGATGTTAGTTTGGGTAGTCTGGAAGAGGGCTTATGGGGTATGCGTGCCTTTGCATACCCGGCAGAATGCAAATGAACAGACGGAGCACACTTGAAGCTTTTCTAGTCGTGGTGTAGGTATGTGTTCATCCTCTTGGGACGGCGACAGGGGTGGTGGGGGAGTGGCACCACGGTCTGGCAGCCAATATCCGTTTCCGCTGGTTTTCATTGACTCATCTACTTTCTTTACCGAAGCCCTAGACGCTGCCTGGCACCACTGCCTTGGACAATAGACTGTGTCCGGATCCTTTTCCAGTGTCTTTTTCTTCTTGAGCACAATATACCTCGTCACCAGATCACCAGAAATCCCAATTTCACTGAGCTCCTCGGGCGGGAGTGTAGGTGGTAGTGAAGTAATTACACCTTTTTGATGGTCCCCCCCGTTATCACTTGGTGTTTCGGGCGGGGGCGTCGGAGGGGCAGCCACCTGTGGCCTTGTTGCATTCTTGACACACGACGGATCACTACACCGCACCGAAGACACCTAGTATTATATCATCAGTTCATGCATAAACTACATGGGAGGCACTGAGAATCCTTACATCACCCTCCGTAATTAAGCTAGTATAGTAATCTTGTAAACATAGTCGACAAAATATATGGATGCAGGATCGAAGTGCATGGCAAAGCGTTCCCTTCTTTGGCTCCAAACAGATGCCGCAATCGTAGGTTCCCTATCAATGATAAGTTAGCCGTATTCTACTAGGTGCCTGATGGAATTACCGTGCCTTATTGAATAGGGTGTGCTTCGTCTCCTTGTCGAAAGTAGCCAGTGGATCCCGTAGGTCGTCCGTCAACTCGAGTGGCGCAATCAAATCGAATCCTCGTTCTGCACACTGTTGTATGTGATCGATTACCGCAAAAACCACCTGAAAACCATCCCACAGCTCCAGACTCTCCTTCTTTAGCGCCTCAAGTTTCGAAGACGGCAGCCATGCGGGCGCTGTACTAAGCTCAATATTTGGCGGAGAGTCGGCAGGGTATGTCGAGGGAAGCTCAAACGTTAGGTGGATTGGCGGGAGATGCTGAAGCTGTATTGAGGTTTCAACGGAGGGGAATGATACAACAAGAGGATTTAGTGGCGAGACTGGGAGGGTGAGGGCGGCGGAGAAAGGCGACAGAATGGTGAGCTCTTCGGAGAAGATGGATGCAATAGTACCAAGCTCCTGAGACTGTTCGTCCTCCGATTCGGCGAGTGCTTCTGGGCTCAGGGACATGGCCATTGCCGATATATGGCTTTCTATATGTAACAAACGGTGGTAGAACTGGTGGGCGGTAGTGCCCGGAGGAGAACGGTGCCTAAGTGGGTGGTGGCGTTGTTGATGTTAGGGTTTCTCGCAACCAATTGAAGGTGCGGTGGACAGATGAGGTATGCAAAAAAAAGAGATAATTCAGGGTGATGGTGGGGAGACACTGTTGCTGGATGAATGCGGCCAACTTGAACCTCCGGTCTTTTGACAACAATATATCACCCCAGGTGTACAATATGATAGCTGTCATAGCTGCGGTGCAATGTAAGAGAGTAAGTTCCGTAAAGTGCTCAGCGTGTGTTTCATGGCTGTCGGATTTGTCCCGCTATGCAAGCCCCAGAAAAAAATATTCAGGCCCCAACAGCAGCCGCCACTCCCCTCACATCCTTCCACCTAGAATCCTCCCTCTAGATGGCTCTACCACCACCACCATCACCACCGCCGTCGCCGCTCTTTGCTGAAATTCTCTTAGTCCCCCCGATCCCTCCATAACGACTAGCTACGAGCTGTCCAAAAATGTCACCGGGAACTCAACCTATACCGAGAATCCTCCTCATCGACGCTTACGACTCATTCACGCACAATATTTCCGCCCAGCTCTCCCGCCGCACCCCAGCACAGGTCCACACAATCCACACAGACTCTCCGTTCACATCGATATCTGATCTGCTCCCGTTCCTTGCTTCTTTTGATGCGGTGGTCATTGGTCCTGGTCCCGGTTCGCCCGACAACGATCAGGACGTCGGCATCATAAAAGATATTTGGCGCCTGAGCGAAGCCCACCTACTACCGGTATTTGGTGTTTGTCTTGGCCTGCAGAGTCTGTGCCTTGCGTTCGGCGGGCGTGTAGAAAGATTGCACACGGTTAAGCACGGTCTTACTTCTTTGATCCGGCATGGGGGCGTGGGTTTGTTCGAAGGTGTTGGGGGTATGACGGCAGTCAGGTACCATTCGCTGCATGCCAAACTGGAATTTGGCAAGAGCGACGAGATGGAGGCATTAGCGTGGACGGATGATCCAGAGAATGGAGAAGTTCTTATGGCGGCTAAGCACAGGACGAAGCCCTTTTGGGCTGTGCAATATCACCCCGAGTCGATATGCACGGAGGGAAATGACCAAGTTATCAAGAATTTCTGGAGGATGGCCGATAAATGGAACAAAGAATATGGACGGGAAATTGCGGAGCTACCCCGGAGCTGGAGAATCCGTCCGAGAGAAGCTAGTTTGTTGCAGCAACTGCGAAATTCTGGGAGTACTTTCGATGAAGCGGTTGGAAGAGTAGCCGTCTCACCCAATGTCCAAACGACATCGCTTCTTGCTCGTGGCCTTGATGTTCGGAGGTTATGCGAAATACTCGGCGTCGAATCAAAGCAGGAGTTTGTCCTATTGGAGTCTGCAGCCGCACCAGGGAGATGGAGTATAATCGCTGTGCTATCACCGTATATCACTCAGCTATTTCGATACACCACTGGTGACTCCTGTATTGAATTGTCGCATGTTGGAGACGACAAGTCCTCAAAAATTGAACTAGATGAACCATACAACACATCAGTATGGCGGTTTCTAGCTTCATATATGCATAAGCGCAAGGCAACGGGTGGGGAGAAAGAATCTCCATTTTGGGGTGGCCTAGTTGGTTATTTTTCTTATGAACTCGGTGTGGAGTCTCTCTCTATCCCTCTTCCTCCGAGCAGGAAAAAGCGACCGGATGTGAATCTTGCTTTCGCGGAGCGAAGCATAGTGGTCGATAGCCTGTCGGGTCGGATATTTGTGCAGTCACTCGTCCCCAACGATGACGCATGGCTAGAATCCACCAAGATCCAATTACAGCAAGAGCATGATATTTCTCTTACACCGTCTGCTACTCCACCACCAGCCGGCAGCGCCTCGACATCGTCTATTCAGACGGATTATAAAGAGCACTGCAAACCTGAGACTGTTCCTCCTTCTAGAGAAGTGTACCAATCTCTTGTACGTGATTGCCAGACATACTTGGCTAGCGGCGATTCCTACGAGCTGTGTTTAACTGCCCGCACTCTCGTCACTCTCCCATCACCGCAGCCAGCAGAGTGGAACCTATACGGGCTCCTCCGCGCTCGAAACCCTGCGCCATACGCCGCATACGTGCGTCTACAGGGTATAACTCTCTTATCCTCCTCTCCGGAACGGTTCCTCTCCTACTCTCGCGATGGAACAGTTCAGTTACGTCCCATTAAGGGTACAGTCAAGAAAACGCCCACCATGACACGTGAAGAGGCAGAGCGGATCCTTAATACACCAAAGGAGCGGGCCGAGAATTTAATGATCCTAGATCTCATCCGCCATGATCTCCACCGGATCTTGGGAGCTGGAAATGTCACAGTTCCGCAACTCATGAGAGTAGAGGAGTATGCCAGCGTATATCAACTTGTTTCTGTCATTGAGGGCTTTATTCCCTCCACGGAGGGAAAGAATGCGCCTCTGACTGGATTTGATATCCTTGCGTCATCTCTACCACCCGGGTCGATGACCGGTGCGCCTAAAAAGCGTAGCGTGGAAATTCTGCAGACACTCGAAAGGAATGATGAAGAAAGGGGCGTCTACTCGGGGGTGTTAGGATACATGAGTGTCTGTGGTTCCGGTGATTGGAGCGTTATCATTAGGAGCGCATATAGATACGACAGCGAGGGGGAAGGACGGTGGTGGGTTGGTGCTGGCGGGGCAGTGACCGCGTTAAGTACTGCCGTAGGCGAACGGGAGGAGATGGAAGTGAAGTTGGAGAGTACGTTGAGAGCGTTCTGTGGATAGAGTCTTGTATCAATTTTGGTCGTATGTACATTTGATTTTGTTTGGGAAAACGCTTGCTCGTTTCAACAGAGGTTCTGGCGTTTGCGCTACGGGTTTTTTGGGCGGCGGGGGGTTTGCTTTCTGCACAATATGTGGCACTTACGGTTGTACTGCAGTACTGGTGCCCTCAACAGGCGCCAATGGTTTCCTATATTCTGTGCTCTAGATAGACCAGGGTTCAAATAGGATTTGTTCCTCCGGCAATTACAACCACCGGTATAGACGGATAGCGGGTATGATTGCGCGTATACCCATGTGCGGCAGCGAATGCTAATGCAATGCAATGCGAGTGCATCATACTCATATGAGGCCGAGGCATTGCATCTGGCGGTTGGTTGGTTGGCTCGTCTATCGAGAGTACGCAAGCTGAATGAGGCTGAGTTTGTGCTGACACCAGACTCATGGTCCCCAGTGCGACACACCTGGCCCAGCCATCATGCGATGCTAACTTAGATCTCAACGATAGACTTCGTCTCCATCTCCGCTTTCCTTCAGCCGTTTTCTGTCTCTCTTCTCTTTTTTTGCGCCGCGTACCCTATTCGTGTATGTTTTGTATTCTCACCACTCACCACTCACCACCTCACCACAGAAAGCGGAAGGACACCACCCACTAGCGCAGCGCTCCCTCGTCCACGAATTCTGTCCCTGCAGCAGCTAACGACGCCTAATAAATAATAATAATCACCCCCATACTCCCTGATACCTGCCTACCAAATATCCATCTTTCGGCACCACTCCTTCCCGTTCTACCCAACCCAACCTTCCGCATCGACTATTGCTCCCCAGTCGACGACAACAACACAACTCTACACTTTCGACGATGCGTCGAGGGCTAGTATTATTCCTACTGGCAAACTTAGTCGTAGTCGGAGTACTGGTCCACTCGGTTTTTACGTTGTTGACGCTGCTGTTCGAGGATTGCTCCGCCGATGCAATACCAGCAATCGACATTCCAGCACCCAACTCGGAACAGATCGCCCATCTCCCGCAGTATATCCCGAGGATAATACACCAGACCTGGGCGAATGAGTCAATACCAGAGAAATGGCAGGAGGCGCAGAAGAGCTGTTTGAATCTGCATGGCGACTATGAGTACAAGGTATATTGGTTCTTTATGGGAATAGCGGTGGCATTGGCTAACGGGGGAGGGCAGCTGTGGACAAACGAGAAGTCGAGGGGATTCATTCGGAAAGAGTACCCATGGTTCCTAGAAACTTATGACAATTATCCTTACCCGATCATGCGCGCCGATGCTATCCGCTACTTCATTCTGTCATTCTATGGAGGAGTCTACCTTGATCTGGATGATGTATGGCCTCCACAACTGTTGCAAATGGGGCGAATTGCTGACAACGTTCATAACAGGGCTGCGAACGCCGTCTCGACCCGCTCCTCTCCTACCACGCTTGGTTGCGAAAGACGGTCCCTACCGGTATTTCGAACGACGCTATGGGCAGTGTTCCCAAACATCCGTTCTTCCTGCGCGTCATCAACAACCTCCAAAAATACAATCGTAATTGGCAGATTCCGTACGTGACGGTCATGTACAATACCGGCCCACTATTCCTGAGTGTAGTGTGGAAGGAGTATCTGCGGAGTGTTACAACGGAAGAGACCAGAGTCCGGATCCTGATGCCCGACGAGTACGGGGACAAGCCATGGAGATTTTTCGGAGTGTACAAGGGGAATTCATGGCACAGGAACGACGCAAAGGCGATATTCTGGATGGGCCAGCACTGGATGTTGGTGACATTCTTGGGATTCGCTCTTGCTGGGTCACTGTATACCTGTGGGTTCTTCGTCTACCGCCGGCTGCATTTGCGGAACACAAACTATAATGCGCGCTCTTCATCGGGATTCTGGCCGTGGAATCGGAATGGATACAAACGGCTGATCAAGCATGAGGTATAATCCAGACCCGATAATTTTACGACACAATACCTGTATGTATGTTATACGACAAATCCGGAGTGATATCAACCACCCCTCCGCCCCCTTGTGGGTCTTTTGTTACTGGAGTTTAGTCTTTGTCTTTACTAGCTTTTAATGGCTCGACCATCTTCTGTGTTGGATATAGTTTACGATGATTCATGATGCGCTTTTCGATTCGCGTACATAGATTTGTTTTTTTTTCTCGAGGGAGACGGTGGGGGGTGGTGTTGTAGGTTTATTGAGTTGATATGATACCATTTCCAATTTTCTTCTGGCGTATTGGGATGTGGAGTGGCATGTTTGTGAGTGGAAATCATGTCGTTCGTTAATGGAGAACTTGAGAGCTGGGCTCCTGTATACTAATGTATGCTTGGTAAGCGGTAGGTAGTCGAGATAACTACGTACTTTATAGAAGCTCGATTTAGAAGAGGCATCTGACAACGGACAGAAGATTACTTCCTATGTTCCCCTGTGGAAGCAAAGCATTCGTTCCCTTATCACAGCCCCTCCGTCCTATCCCGGCTCTTCCGCTCCATTGCCTCTAGCTCCGCCATCTCATCGATTAAAGCCTGTTCTCGTGCAGCATCAGCCTGGAACCGGTGCTCGCTCCGCACCATCGCCTCGTACCGCCGCAACCGACTGTCACCCTCAGTCATCAGCAGTGTATGGGTAGGTGGGTGGATGTGGGGAATAGGTGCACCGATCAGCCTCTATCATGCTCCCAATGGTAGTCGGGCACATCCACAGGTACACGCGGAACTGGATTGTGAGACCGCGGAACAGCGGCAATGCGAAGTAGCAGCCCACGGCGCCGAGCGCACTGATAATTCCCCATTTTGCGGCGCCTGCGAGAGCACCCATCATTGCTTCGCGCGCCGCGGAGTCGGCGTGGGAGGTGCGGGTTACTGTTTCTGGGTTAGCAATAGGATGGTGAGACAGGAGGGGGAAGGGTGGGCGGACTGTCGTTGCGGATTGGGGTTGGCATTGCTGCTGCGATGGTTCTGGAACGGCGGCGGTGGTGGGGTGAAGTTAAATACTAGAGCCTCAGGTACGGAAGCCAAGTAGGGTAGGTTCGAGAACCCGTTTGCAATAGAGAGGTAGAACAACACAGAAAAACCCCGCTATGCCATGAAGTTTACTTCATGGGATTGATGTTATTGGTCTTGCCACATGCTACCTAGCCACACATACCTAAGTACTAAGTACAGTTACTTATCCATCCATCAAATGTTCAGGATCATGGATTTAGCATTGCAGGTTATGTGAACAGGTAGCAGTGAATTATATTAGGAGGTAAGGAGGGTATGTGTAGAATTTGCAAACATCCGACGCTGCACGCAGCTTGTTCCAATTACTTTATGGCCGTTAGTGAGCGCTAGCGAAGCCCGAGGCAGCGAGCTCGTTTCCCTAATCCAAAGCAGTTATACCATCAACCTATGTTGCACTCGAAAACCAACCAGCCACTGTTCCACAATCACAATGGCTCATACTCTTGTTACCAAGAAAATCCTAATCACTGGGGCCTCGCGCGGCATTGGTCGTGGCATCGCCCACCGCTTCGCAACTCTCGGCGCCTCAATCACACTGCTCGCAAGGACAGCATCGCGCCTCGATGAAGTACGCAACTCCCTCCCTAAGATCCCAGGAATGGCGCAGACACATACGAGCATAGTGGGTGATGTCGGCGACGCATCGCTATGGGAAGAGGTGAAAAGAACTGAAGTTTCGCTCCCCCTCCTTATACCATCCCGGTTTCACTGACAAAGACAGAAAGATATTGACATCCTTGTCAACGCGGCAGGGATAACACAGCACTCACTATTGATTTCGACGAAGCCAGAACTCATCGCGGATGTGCTCCGCACAAACCTCCTAGGGACTGCACTTGCCTGCCATGCCGTGGGGAGGAACATGGTCCGACGGAAAAGCGGGGTGATTATCAATATCTCGTCGCTGCTGGGACTGCACAAGTCGCTCCCTGGCTCCGCTGTGTATGCGGCCTCGAAAGCCGGGGTGGTGGGGCTAACACGTACGCTTGCCGTAGAGCTGGGACCTGTGGGCATCAGGACCAATTGTATCATTCCTGGATATATCGAGACAGATATGACGGCGGGGATGACGGAGGCGGCGAGGAGTGCTGTAGTGGCGGGCACTCCGCTACGCAGGTTTGGTAACGTTGACGAAGTTGCCGATGTTGCGCTGTTTCTGGCCCAGTGTGGGGCTAATGGGGCTGAGATTGTGATTGATGGTGGGTTGGGATGTACCCGATGAGATTTCCTGTGAGTATGTTGGAGGTGGTGGGGTGAGGCTGAAGTTAACTAGAGCCTCAGGTACGGAAGCCATGTAAATAGAGTAGGTTCGAGAAACCCATTTGCAATAGAGAGGTAAAATATACAGAAAACGCCGCTATGAAACAGTAAGAAACTGGGCCCACAATTCGTCATCGTAAACAGCCAAAAAACTCACTCGTTACCTCTCCGACCTCCTTGGTGGCGAAGCAGATCTCCTCCGCCCGCTGCTGTTGCTACCCTTCAGCTCGCGCTGCTCCATCCTTCGTACCTTCTCTTCCTCCTGCCGCCGCCAATGACTGCCCTCTTCATAGTCTTTTGAGATCCCCAGCGCGCTCCGTAGCCGCTCGCTCTCCACTGTCACAGCATCAGCACAAGCACACACACTCTCTCGTGGTGGAGCATACCCATTTTTGCAGCCGCCAACTCGTGCACCTGATGCGGCTTCAATCCTCTCGCGTCGATTTTCGTCGCCTTGTCGACTTCGGCAAGAAGCTTTTTCCGCAGCGCTTCGACGCGCATCGTGATTTCCCCATCGTCGAGTCTAGCCTATACGTCAATACTGTTCCAGGGGTGGCGGGAAGCTGGGATAGTACTCTTCCTCCTCGAGCTTGTCTTGGAGCTCTAGACACTTGACCTCGACCTCGCGCTTGCGGTCGTGCGCAAGGATCTCGGCGTCTGGGGCTCGCTGCCGGTATTTCTGTAGCTGCTCGGAGTCGCGGATTGGGCCGGCTTGGTCACGAGGACGTAGGTAGGACATATTGCGCTGGACATAGCCGGAGGTGCCGGAACCGCGGGGCGTGGAGAGACCGACGTTGGAGGACATTGCTGTGGTTGTGGTGGGTGGTGGATGGTGAAGAGGATGTAGGTGAGCTTGGGCGAGCTACAACACAAAGAAGTGTAGTTTTTTACCCGGCCTCAATTCGATTCCTTGCTGCCACCCCCACTACATAATTTGCCCCGCCACCACTACCTCCACTACCACCAGCACCCTCAGTCGTCGCTCTCCTCTATCAATTACCATGGCCTCCACCCGGCGCACCGCAGTCATCAATCGCAACACAAACGAGACCAAAATCCAAATCTCTATCTCTCTCGACGGTGGCTCACTAGAGGCCCTTGACGCCACCACCGAACATGCCTCCCAAACCTCCTCTACCCAAAGCATCAGCATAAACTCCGGTATCGGGTTCCTAGACCACATGCTGCACGCGCTCGCAAAGCACTCGGGATGGTCCCTCTCCCTGACCTGCGCCGGAGATCTCCACAGTTCCGTTCCCCCACCCTCTCTCCCCGTAACCCACTGACGGAACCAGTCGACGACCACCACACAGCTGAAGATTGTGCGCTCGCGCTCGGCCAGGCGTTCAAACAGGCACTCGGTCCGATCGTGGGGTACAAGCGGTTCGGTACCGGATTCGCACCATTGGACGAAGCGCTTTCGCGGGCGGTGGTGGATCTTTCGAATCGGCCGCACTCGGTGGTGGAGCTACATCTCAAGCGCGAACGGATTGGACAGTTGTCGTGCGAGATGATCCCGCATGTTATGGCGAGTTTTGCACAGATGGCGGGGATCACGATGCATGTGGATGTGCTGCGCGGAGAGAACGATCATCACAAGGCCGAGAGCGCGTTCAAGGCGCTAGCGTTGGCGTTGAAGGAGGCGACGTCGAGGACAGGGAATATGGATGTTCCCAGTACAAAGGGGGTTTTGTAAATTTGTCTGGAGACGGATCCAGAGATATCAATGGGTGCGAGAATGTTCCTAGGAGTGATTGATGTTGAATTGTCTTTAGAGGGGGTTTGTAACAGCCGGACAGCCGAACCCGGACAGAGAACTTAATTGTTTGGCCGGTTCACTGGGGATCATAGTGCTCGTTATAAACAAGTAGCGAGTGAGAGTATGTGACCCGGTATATATGGGGACGAAATAATCTGCATAACTTTTCCTGCCCTGACTGAAGAAAATTACCACCACTGCTACCGTTATTTACAATATACGTGCTGTTCTTCACATCATCAATTTCAGCTGAATCTTCCTCTTCCCCGTGGCTTCCTCCTTCACATCCGTAATCTCAACTTTCACCTTCTCAAACAACCCCAAAAGAATATTCTTCTTCCCCGTGTCTACCTTCAGCGTATACCGCTCATCGTCAAACTCCGTCTTTGGCTCGTGGGCGGGCCCAAGCTCCGATAACTCCTTAGCCTTGACGACGCCCTCGATTCCGAACCGCGGTACGAAGACTACGAACCCATTGCTGAATATCTTCATCACAAACCCATCTTCCTGTGCTATACGACCCTTGAGTGCTTGTCCGACGTAATATTCGACACTCGCTCTCCCAGCGAACTGTGCATTCCGGTGTCGCACGTTGATGTTTTTACACACTGCCTCCAGCTTCGTCTTGGAGTGTAGAGACTGATCTACCTGCTCATACTCTATTGCTGCCGCAAGCTGTCGGTGGGCGACTACGTCTGCGTATCGACGGATAGGGGAGGTGAAATGTGTATAGATCTCAGATGCTAATCCGTAATGGCGGAATTCCGGATATCCCTGTGTTCCCGAGCAAAAGTACTCGGCGGAGAGCATGCATCTCGTAGCGAGGATACGGACGAGGGTGTTAAAGAACGACTCCTTCGTGTCCACACACTCATCGAGAGAGTCCGCGAGGGCCTTACTCGACTCAACACGCAGAGATAGGTTTTTACGAACCTTGAGCTGTTTCTGAAGCCCCTCAAAGTTGGTAGCCGGTGGTGCACCGTGGCGACGCAGCATTGCAGTCTGCGGGAATGTCTTATATATCTTTTCAGCGACCGAAATGTTGGCAAGCAACATGAACTCTTCAACGAGCGAGTTTGTTTCTAGCAATTGCTTGGTTTTAACGTCGATAGGATCTGAAGTTTCTGATTCTGTTTCGATGCGGACTTCGGGGCTGGCAAGGTTCAGCGCGCCTGCGTCCATACGCTTTTTGCGGAGTTTCTTGGAAAGGGCGAGGAGGGCACGCATTCCCTGGGTCAAGTCGTCTTGAGCCCCTGCGTCGTCGATGCGAATCTGTGCTTGTTCGTAGCTGAAGGCTTCGCGAGACTTGATAGCTGACTTGGAGAAGCTGACGGATACGATGTCGGCGTCGGAGGTCATCTCCCAGATAGTGGAGAAGGCGAAACGTTCAACATAGGGCTTCAGTGAGCAGAGGTCGGTACCTAGAAGCATCGGCAACATGTCAATACGCTTGTCTACCAAATATACTGTTGTTCCCCGGACAGTAGCTTCGTCGTCCATTGCAGTATTAGGCTTGACGAAATGTGTGACATCTGCAATGTGCACACCGACCTCAAAGTTTCCGTTGGGGAGACGAGTGGCATGGAGTGCATCGTCGATATCCTGACATCCAGGAGGGTCGATACTGCATATCAACTTGTCTCTGTGGTCGACTCTACCCTTCCATCTTGGGTCGGACATTTCCGGGACTTTCCAGTCATGACCTTCGCTGGGTAAGCAATCCAAAACAGCCTTCGAAAACGGTCGATACTGAACGTCGTACTCCAGCAACAATGCTTCCGTCTCGGTCTCCTTGGTTTCGAGTTCACCGAGAGACCTTACGAAATGACCTATCGGGTATCTAGATGTTCTGTCCCACGAATCAATTGAAACCACTATCCGCTTTCCTAGCAATTCCGAAGCCTGTCGAGTGCGAATGCGAATCTTTGGGATGCGTTTATCCATGGGGAGGAGGAATACAGTCTGTTGGCCCCTTGATTTGGATTTTGATACTGATGACGGGTCGACATGGCCAACATAGTACCGCCAATTTCGTTTGACAATACCCACAACCTTCGCGGTAGGTTGTGGCTTTCCCTCAACAGTACCGCCTTGTAACTTTTTGGCCTCGTCAATCAACGCTTTTCGCTCCTGTTCTGTTTCAATTTCTTCCGGTTGGTCCGTTTCAGGGTTATCGTTCTTGTTCAGTGACTCCTCCTCGACGATTTTGGAAGACGGTTGTTTCCATTGATCTTTAGGAAGAAGTTCCACAACGACAAGATCCCCCGTTACGGCACGGTTGATGTTTTCACGACCAAGGATGATGAGAGGGCGGTTGAACGAAGGAACGTGGATGGTGCCTTCCAAGAAGTTGTAAGTGCTAACATTGAAAGTTCCTTGATGCAAAGTACCAGCTTTTACGCCGGTATTCATCTTAGACATGGAATAATACTGATTCCAGATGTCAGCACAGACATACTAGAAGCTGCAGTGGGTATATTCACCTCCGGGTACAACATATCGCCCCGTGCTGCCTTTGCTTCTTGGTCCTCAAGCGCAGCACTGATCATATCCAGTAGCTCATCTGAATTCTGCAATCCTTGGACATACTCCTTGACTATACACAGAATATCAGCGGGGCCTTATACCAGGCGTGTCTGAACCCACTATTGCAGCATGCGATCCCTTCGGCTCTGGCCTTTCGTAGATTGTCTTTGTCGTCGCTCAACATAACAATCTCAGGGCACCTATTCTTCGTTCCCGCCACAGCATCCTCAAGATGACTTTTGTACCACGCGCAAGCCACCCGCACAGCCCGGTCGTTCCGGTCGTTGATTGTCTCCCCCGGTAGTCTTTTGACATGGGTCTCCTTCCGGAATTCATTGTGGAATACGTAGAATCTCTTGTCTTGTGAGCTAGTGAGCTCGCGTAGACGATTATAGAGTGGCAGCGAGCGATTTCGCAGCTCCTCCAGTACGGTTTGGAGGACAACGACGTCATAAAATGCTGATTTGTGCTCGATCACATCCATGCAGTAAAGGAAGATGTTTGTGTCGGGCATCAGGTAGTGTCCATTCTTGAAGGTAGTGGTTCCGGCAGGGGTCGCAGAGAGAACGAAGGGCTTGACTATAGAGTGACGAAGATGTTAACATGTGCTACTATATCGCACTATAAAATGGAATAGGGCCGGTTATGCCTTTGCTATTAGCATTTACGGGCGCTGCAGCATTGCACGGTATGCATAGGTTGGAGGAGCAAGGAATATCCTCCCGAAGATACAACTCGCGCACGATCTTAACGCATTTGCCCTTCGAGGACCGTAGGAAAACTTTGGAAGCAAAGCCGGGGTCGGACCTAGAATCGGCCACGGAGCGCTTGAGACTTGTCATTCGGCTTGAGCTGTGTAGTCGGTAGTTGGAGGTGAGTGGAAGTGCGGCGTGGCCCGCAAGAGTGGCTTGGGTGTATGTTTGTTTTAGCGTCGTCACGGTAAGGCTACGAGTAAACCACTATCACCTTCCATCACCACCCATCACCACTCACCACCATTTCTAAGTACAAGGTTCTAGATTGGCATTCTGAACATAATCAACGACGTTGAAAGAACGTTCGAACTCCACAGCACTATGTTCAGGGCTGACATAGGCCTTAGATCTAAACGGATAGACTGTAAATCTGTAAGATCAATTTCCCATCAATTCGCGTATCTGCGCTCTACTCAACCTAATCCCATCGAATAATGGTGCCCCGGTTCTGGTCGTCGCCGCACTCCGAAACACCTAAAACCCTAACCCGTTCATTTCTTTTTACACTCAACGTCAGCTTCACGGAAACCCTACCAAGCTGATTATTGGATATTTAGGCGATATGGTGGATTTCAAGACACCCTTGGTGCCCCTATGCAACTACTAACACACTTTTGACGTTGAGGTGTTTCGGAGCTCGACGATCAACTGAACACCCACGAACATCTGCTTGAAGCCACCTCAGCCTATCAGCACCCTATCTCATAATATTCACCGTTATCTCTTGACCCTGGTGACAACCTGTGGCGCTTGTCGGAATCCCCCGCCCATCCGATTTCTGGAAACGAGGTTACGTTCGAGTTGAATTGCTTTTTATTTTGGAGCCGACACAACGAGAGAAAGATGAGATGCTTTATACACCATGGGTTGGTTTCTAGCTTCGTGCATCTCGTCCAAGCTCAGTTAAGTGGAGCCCGAGATATTGGATCTAGGGTCCTGAATTTAGCGGAGTTGAGGAGCCTCGGCTTCGCGACAAACCAGCTTCGAGAAGCAACTCAAACGAGCAGTGAACTGCCATACCGAACCTGATTACCGAAGTTCGGGGAAGCCGCATAACCACGAGTCGGATCCGCCACCCTCATGCACATCTGACGCTGGGGCTGATGCACCGGCTAGATCCACAGATGTTTCGCGATTCTCATATCCACTGACAAGTTGCCCAAAAGAGGAAGCTTTTGATAAGTAATACCCACGACTAGTTAGTCTAGCCCCGCCGAAATTTCGATTGACGGAATGGGCGACGGCGACTTGACATGCGCTTGGTTGGACTAGGTACCGCATGCGCGGCAAAGTCAGAGATTGATGGCTGGAAGACTAAAGTTAGGTTTTCCAGAATGAGGATATCTTTCTTCCTTGTGTTCTCGGAACGCCGAACACCTGCCAGTCGAGGCATATTGAACGGGGTGATCTTCAGAAACCACCATCAAACGGGGATATACATATAGCGTAGTCTTTCCCCGTCAATCCGGTCCTACGAGAAGTCAACCCACGGACAACTCTTCAGCTTTTCTTCAACAATCGCCATGACTTTTGTCGACCGCTTCAACAGGCGCGTAGCCGAGGGCCCTGTCGGGCGCTTCTTCCGACTTGAATTCTCAGGTCATCGCAGAGAACGCAAAGGGTCACGCTTTTTCACGGAAATCCGTGCTGGTCTCGCAACGTAAGTTGCTGCCCTCCGGTGTTATGATGTGACGTCCTGACTCTGTGTAACTAGATTCTTTGCTATGGCGTGAGTACTAGCCACCATGTGATTAATCGAACAGCCAATGGAAACTATTGGACTCCTAAGACGGACATTTCTGTTGAGTTAGCTAACCTTTGCGGATTGCGACTGATAGTTATATCATTGCTGTAAGTTTCCATGCTGCAGTGTTAGTTTTTATTGCTTCGGGTTCTAATTTTATTTCAAAGGTTAATGCATCTATTACTTCTCAATCTGGAGGTACATGTGAATGTCCTCGTACAGCTGAGGACTTTACTTGTGATAAAGATGAGCAATATATGCTCTGCGTTGGTGTCATTCAACGCGATCTTGTTACCGCGACCGCGGCGATCGCCGCATTTACTAGTGTGCGTACCCCGAATCAGTATTTGCTATACCAAAATCTAACGGAGGCAGGTATTGATGGGTCTTGGTGCAAACATCCCAATCGCTTGTGCGCCTGGAATGGGATTGAACGCATATTTCGCCTACCAAGTTGTTGGATATCATGGAACTGGTCCTGTTTCTTACAACCTCGCTCTCAGCGCCGTTTTCGTTGAAGGATTTATTTTCATTGGATTATCTCTCCTTGGAATGCGTCAATGGCTTGCACGAGCAATTCCTTCATCAATTAAGCTAGCAACTGGTGCCGGTATTGGATTGTACCTCGCCTTGATTGGATTAACCTACAGTGCTGGTATCGGTGCCATTACCGGAGCCGTTTCCACGCCTTTGGAACTTGGCGGCTGTACGGCCGAGTTTAAGGATCCTACAACGGGCGTTTGTTTGTCTCACAAGATGCGTAATCCCACATTGTGGCTTGGTATCTTCTGCGGAGGCATCTTCACAGCAGTGTTGATGATGTACAGGTATGGACATGTATTTTCCATATAGAAATAACTGTATGTGAACTATGCTAATGAGCACATGGAACAGAATCAAGGGTGCCATCATTGCTGGTATTGCACTGGTTTCTATTATTTCATGGCCCAGAAATACTTCCGTCACTTACTTCCCGCACACTGCCGTTGGTGACGCCAGCTTCGATTTTTTCAAGGATGTTGTTGGTTTCCACAAGATTGAGAAGACGTTAAATGTGATCGATTGGAATATCAGCGGCGCTGGATCACAATTTGGACTCGGTGAGTGATGGTTCATGATGGCAGTGGTTCAGTGTCTAATACTTATCTCATTAGCATTAATCACTTTCCTCTATGTCGATATCCTAGACTGTACCGGTACATTGTACTCTATGGCTCGTTTTGCGGGATTTGTCGACGAGAAAACTCAAGGTATGTTCTTGTATTCTCTGGGATAAGACGGTGGCCGTCCTTTCGATTCTGGCCCGGGCTAGCTTTGTGGTGTAAAGCCATTTCAATATACCCATACCTCTGAAAGATGAGCAAGGGTGGGGCCAAGATCAACCGATATGCGGGTAACTGCCAGCGCTTCAGGAGATATTTGCTGATGGCGATTAGACTTCGAGGGCTCTGCCATGGCTTACATGGTTGATGCTTTTGGAATTTCCATTGGGTCTCTTTTTGGATCTCCTCCAGTTACTGCCTACATCGAATCAGGAGCTGGTATCTCTGAAGGTGGCAAGACTGGACTGACTGCAATCGTAACTGGCCTATGCTTCTTTATCAGGTAATTCCTCTCCTTCCTATGACGGCTATCGATAGCTCACATTCTTGTTTAATAGTATCTTTTTTGCTCCAATCTTCGCCTCGATTCCCCCATGGGCCACTGGCTGCACCCTCATTCTAGTCGGCTGCATGATGATGAAGGTAGAACTGTCCAGAACCCTTTGCATTCGAGAGCTTTGCTAATTGGCTTCTTCTTCTTAAGGCGGCCGCCGAGATCAACTGGGCCTACCCAGGTGACGCTATTCCCGCATTCATCACCCTTCTAGTCATGCCCATGAGCTACTCTATTGCCTATGGTCTGATTGCTGGTATCATCACCTATATAATTCTTAACACCATTGTCTGGGTTATTGAGATGCTCTCGGGTGGCCGAATTGTACCCTACGCCAAGGAGTTCAAGGAGCCTTGGACGTGGAGAATCGTCGGCGGTATTCTTCCGGGATGGCTTACTAGACTCTTCAGTGGTAAGCGAGACTTCTGGAGGCCACATGAGCATGTCGATGGTGAGGTCACTGAGCATGTGGGCGGAGCTGAGGATAAGGAGATCAACCCGGGAACCATTACTCCAGTGGGGGAGTTCGAGCCGGATGAGAAGAAGACTCATACTGTATGATTGATTGATTGATGGTCGTGTGCTGCAAAGGTGTGGGTGGGTGGGGACGGTGGTGAGTGGAACGATTTAACTATTCGAACTTTCAATTTGGTTTCTGTTACGTGTCTTGTCTGCGGGGATGGGGTGTACTGGATGATATCCTATCGTTTTTGGAGGCATAAGTGTGGTCGTTTTGCTAGTTCTGGTTGATTTTTTAGTGATTTTGGCCATCTCATGTACTAGGCCGCCAATTTAATACCGCTTGGTTCCTTTCTTGCTCTATATTTACTCACCGTCCTTACACCCGTCCTGATTGTGAGTGGTAAAGTCTTGATTTGTCTCAAGGAGAGTAATGGGGAGGGAGTGCATTAACACGTTAGCGATTGGAAAGAGAAGACATTCACGATACGGTAGGAGGGGGTAGGCGGTGACCCACGCTTTCTCCACGCAATCTTCTGTCTGACGTTTCTGCAAGCTGCCACCAGACCAACGATCTTTTTTGGTACCATCCCGCTCGGAATTAAAGATCGAATCGGATGTGCGTCTCGATGATAGCCGTCCTGGAAGTCTGCATGAACGTAAAGCGGGGGGGGGAAACTAGAATAAGGCATGAATTTCGGATAGAAAACGCACTCGGTTTCCTAAGTGTTTCGTTTCGTGGAGGGGGAGGGGTGAGGGTTAATTCATCTATCGACGAGTGAGAGGCGATGGTGAGCCCGAAATAGCATGGGCGGTTCTGAGGGCGAGTGGCTAAAGGAGGCGCTGTGCAACACTGCACCAGCATCTCACGCTATACCAGATCCCGTGGCAGTTTTACGGGAGAAATCGCGAAAATCGTGATCAAAGGGAAACTAATTTACACGCTTGCTAGCGTATGATCAGCCTTGCACGATTCGGGGCAAGTGCGGAAATGGACAACTCATACCCTAATCTCACGCGCCAACCTGTTAGAGCTGAGGATTCGCGATCATCTGTAACCATGTTCCTGAGTGCGCGAGTGGAATGAACGGATGTGGGACCTGCGACCTGCGACCTGCGACCTGCACAGCTGCTATTGCAACTAACTACAAGCTGCTCTCCTTTCTTGCTTGCATTGGAATATTAGAGATCTGCCTGGAGCGCAGCAAACGAATGGTGCTTTAGGCATCTCGAAGCCTAGTTGAGCCATCCATCATCGTTGTTCGGCCTGCCCATTCACCCAACCGTTTCATCTCCAACGTCGTGCTCATCCGAAAAGAATATTGAGGCACCAGTGATACTACGACACTGCAGGCGAACTGAGACTCGTAATCCTTCCACCAGCAGTAGGGTGCTCTACTCTCGTACAATTCCGAATCCTGGTGCAATCCCCGCAAAGGTAAGGAAGGAGACTATCCATACCACCACTACCAGTATTAGCAGGGAGGAGGGAGGCACCGGAAAAACTGCGCTTCTCGGCACCAATATCATAGGGCCACCGCCTTAAGCCAGGTTAGAGTAAGTTCCCCGGCGAAATGGCATGTCGTGGAGAATTGTCGGTTCTCGTTTCTATGCTTGTTCTTAATTGCTGCACGCCCCCCATATCCTTACCCCCCCACCCTCTCTGCTCTCTATTTCTCGAGTACCCGACAATAGGAGGAGGAGTAGCCCATCGAACACCCGAGTTCAGAAAAACAACAGCAGGAGAAATAATAGAAGCGAAAGAATTCCATTTTCGTATCTGACAGTATCCGAGACTCTTGCGAAGGTTCTATCATTCATCGTGCCGAACAAAAGAAGGGACGCGGAAAATTACTGTTTCGGCGCGTTGAAGAAGAGGAAACACCCAATACCTTACGCCATATACATCGCTCGGCCATCATCCCCGCGTGCTTCATCCATATTAGTTGGCAACCGCCCTCCCCTTGCGCTCCGCGACAACTCTGCTGCAGTCACCCCGATACCCTCCCCCCTTCGTCTCCATTCGCTCCCTTACGGACATAAGCCAACCTCCACCGGTTACCGATTCTCAACTGATCGCGCGATTTTTCACGCGTCTCAAACTTTGTGCGGTCTACTGCAGTAGTCTTCCCGCCAGACCGACCGCTAATCACCATGGCCGCAACACGTTCGGCGCCAGCTCCAATGGCGATACACAAAGATGTGCTCGGACCCTTCTCACAGACCTCCCCCTCACTTTCTCCGACAAACAACTCAGCAGTACCTGAGACCACTACTAGCTCACGACCCTCGTCATCAGCCTCCTCCAACAAACCCCTGCGACCTTCGAGCGGAAACCTCCAGTCGATAATGTTCAGACCGCCAGTAGTAGGACCTTCATCATCACCGTCAAAGAGAAAGCAACAGCAGAAGCAAAGTTTAGTTCCTAAGGCAGTGTTTGAGAATTCGTTCGACAGGATATCAATGCCCCCACCAGATCAGGACGCGTTTGTCACCGATTCACCAATGAAGAAGCCTCCCGTAACCGTTTTCGACACCTCGATACAAATACCCTCGCTTCTCCGGAAGCCTAGCACTGCGTTATTTACACAGTTTCAGGCATCCAAGGCCATGGCGGAAAAGGAGAACTTTGGACATATGGATGGGAAGATGCAGAAGGCCGGCGGAGGGATACGGCGGGTGCTCATGGAGGCGGCTCCAATCAAGGAGAAGAAGGTGCTCAAGGAAAAGTCGAGAAACACTGCATCAACACCCGACCTGGATACATGGCAGCCGCCCGTGATTGTGGATGACGGGAAGAAGCCCCCCTATAGCTATGCGACATTGATCGGAATGGCTATCCTTCGAGCTTCAAATCGGCGCCTGACACTAGCTCAGATTTACAAATGGATCGGCGACAGCTTTCAGTACTACCGGTCCTCAAATAATGGATGGCAGAATAGCATTCGACACAACTTATCCCTTAACAAGGCGTTTGTAAAGCAGGAGAGACCGAAGGATGACCCTGGGAAAGGCAACTATTGGGTTATTCAGAAGGGGTGCGAGCAGCAGTTTATGAAGAGTAAGAATTCGCGCAAGTCGGGAGCAGGATCCAAGAAGGCTTCTTCCTCGTCGTCGCCCCCAGTATCTTCGCCAACAAACAAGCTGCCACCACCCCCTGACGATACCGTGAAGCCGAAGAAACCAATACCCGAGATCGAAATTCATGTGGATTGTGACCTACCGGTGCCTACGCCAACGCAATTGGATCATAAGGGAAGCACGGATACCATTGAAGACATTGTTGGAAATGATGTGATTGAAGAGCTGTTGCAGCTGTCTTCTGATGCTACGAGGAGTGCTGGGAGCGTTAGCCCCGAGCCATCTCGTCGTATTCCTGAAGACGATGACATTTTCCGCCCATCATCTCCGCATCACAATTCTTCACCTCCTCATATCATGTGTTCCTCTCCACCGCTCACCAGGACACAGCTTAATCATTCTCTCAGGGATACAACCCCCCCGCCATTATTTCCTTCGTCATCATTGAGGAAGCGAAAACTTTCGTCCATGAACGACAGTGGTTACTTTTCGTCACTAGAGTCTTCTGCCATTCGTCCGAGTAATGTGGATGAAAAGCCTAGAATTAAACGTGGCAGGGCCGAGGAGGATATCGCTCGTATCCGCCATCCTCAACATGAAAGCCCCACCCGGCGATCCACTCTTGCTCCTTCCAGTTCGATGCTAGGCACTTCATCGCCGCTACGAAGCTATGACATCAATCCAATGTTGCCTCCTCTCACACCTGCAACGACCCTCCGCCCCCAGAAGCCGCCAAGGTCTGTCAGTCCCAACACAAACCTCCGCCTTCACAGAGACAGTATTCGACAATTAGTAAAGTCGCCTTCTCGGGATATCGGCATTCTGGACGACGACCCTTGGGGCTCAACACTTGCTGCCCTAGCCTGCCATGAGTTTTCCTTGGATCCTACTGATGATGTTGGGGTTACGCGGACTTGCTTTGGTTCTCCGGAACGTGGCGTCTCGGAGCGAGGATTGTACGATACGGATCTATATGGAGAAAATTTCTTTGCTGCTCCGGATCTGTTCGGGGTTGATGTGTTCGGCTTGGTGAAGAACGGATTCGAGAGATTCACCAACGACTGTCCAGAGTCGCCGACTGCTGGAGTTGGCCGGCCTGGCTTGCACAAGAGCCACACCGCCAGGTTTTGAGGGTTCAATGCGGCGATTTAATGAGTAACGAAGGCGTCGGTTGGTCTTTGGTTTTTTTTTGCTTGGAAAGGGCTTATTTGCGGTTACTTAAAAGTTGGGAAATGCATGTATGAGGGTGTATACTCAGAGCGTTGGATTTTTTGTTTTCGTTCTCATTGTGTATTTTTTTCTGGTTTTTTTATTTCTTACGCTCTTTACGAAGCCATGAGACCATGACGGATTGAGCATTATATAGGCTGGGAGGGTTTCTGCTTTTATTTTTGATTGCTTTGCGGATTGGTATTTGCTACTGTTACCATTTCCTCCTTTTTTTTTTAACCAGCGAGCAAGCGAGCGAGCGTGTACGTTTTTGTATCCCTTTTGTATTTTGCTTAGCACTTGTATTTTTTTTCTACTCCTTCGAAACTTCGTCTACCCTTTGGTATACCACATACTTTACCACTTTGTTTTATAACTATTTTATCTCCTTTGTGTATTCTTGTTTGGACTGGACTGGATTGGGATGGATGGATGGGTGGATGGGTGATACTATGTATTGGGATTAGGTTTGAACGGGAATTGGGGGATTTTGAGCGAGCATTTGTTTCTCTTTTTTGCGTGGATTGAGCGGCGATTGGCATTGACAGGCGGGGCGGGGCGGGGGCGGGGTGGGTGAGATGGAGTTCACTCCTTTTTTTTATTCAAATTTTTGCCTCGATTCCATTTCTATCCATGTTTTTCCGGTGAACCTCGTGAACGCGCGAAACGCGATCACGTTTTTTTGCAACCCGTTAAGAAAAAAGAAAAAACACAAAGAAAAGGTGTGGGTGCGGGTGGATGGGATGGTGTTTCAGGTTCAGCTGGCTTTGGGCGATTGAGAAGTGACAACTCAGAGGCCGTAAATTGGGGTGGTTGGGGTGGCGGGGGGAGGGATGCGAGGGATTGATGGATGCGGGGGGTGACGATGGAGGGGATGAGGTCACTTGTTTTTTATTTTTATTTTATTTTTGTTTTGGATTTGGATTGGGATTGGTGCGTCACGGGAATCGAAACTGCGGATTCGGATGTGGGGCCGGGGGGTGTGTGCTTGGTTGAAGGCAGACGTGACGATTGGTGATGATGCGATGGAGCGATCGGAAAGTAACTTGACAAGATTGACATGTAGGAGCGGTGTGATTCAGGTAATCATTCCGGGCACACTTGCTTCTAGAAAACCTCCAATCCCAAAAATGAAAAATGAAAACGAAAATTCCAGTGTAATAAAAATAAATGAATATAAAAAAAAAAGGGTAACCTGATAACAATGCCCACAGCCCAGAAACCAAACAATGACGTGAAATTTTATTTTACAACCCAACAGTCTCTCTCATGTCGTATCGTGAATCAAATTAACCTCCCCCTCATCTCCCGCCGGCGCTTCTTCCTTCCTCACCGCGTTTAATCGCTGCTAGCACACCCTCTACATCCGCAGTGTGTACACTGTATCCCCGAGCTCTCCTCATTCAGCCTCGCCCTCGGCACGCGGCAAATACACGTCGTGTTGAAATTGTGTTCCTTAGCCTGGATACAGCGCATGCAGCATAATTTCTCGTAGCCTTGTTTCTTCCTATCCCAATCGTCAGCATCCCCCTTACCACCCGCCCCTTACCCCCGCATATAACATACCATTTCGCAATTAGGTTCGGATCCCCATACCCATTCTTGAGCAGCCAGTCGTAGAGCGGCTTCGAGATCGCTTCCTTCTTGTAGTACAGCTCGTAGATATACCGTGACCCTATTTCCGCACGTTTAGCCGCGCCCGGGAAGAAAGGGGGGGAGGGGGCGGGAACAGACGTTGATGCGATATCCGGAAAATATCCCACGTGGCTTCGTTCTTTTTCTTCCCCTCGTGCGGCGCCGACTCGGCATCTTTCATCTTGTTGGCAAAGTCTAGTAGTGTGTCTTCGATCTCGTCGAAGCCGTCTGGAGGCGGCTTTTTGGAGCCGCGCGTGTGCCGGATCGGTGGCATGTTGGGAGGGGCGGGCGGTTAGGTTGATGGCTTGTGTGGGAATGACGGGGGGCGGGTGGGAGGTTGAGGTGGTGATGCTGTGTGGTGGAGAAGGGTTGCGACATTGACGCGGATTGTGGCGTTTACCCTATCACGTGGTGGGTTTTACATGGTTTTGCACTCGATGACCGCGTGGACTGGTCGATTCTGGTTCGGGTTTGCCAACCCGTCTAAAATTCACTAACTATTAGCAGTACTAGTGCTGAAGACATCTGAAAATATCAAATCAATTTGTCCGTTAAAGCTACAAACAAATGCAATATTATACGAGGGGTGAAAACCGGGGCCTTGGTTCAATTGTGTAGCCCACATCTGCGGCCTCCCTCTAAGCAGCAATGAAATAACGCAACACCCAACATGGTACGGCAAGCCGCTCCTGAAAATAGTAGCTGCAAGGAAAATTTCCAATGCAACAAAAAAATCCGACATTTCCCGATAATAAATAGAAAAAAACGCACAAAAACTCCACCCCAAGCTAAATCCCCCAAATATCCAAACTACACCATAACAAACCCGTCCAGTCCCAATAGATCACCCAACCCCCCTGGTCCCTCTTCCTCCGTCTCCCTTCCCAGCTCATAGCTCAACACGCTCCCGTCCATATACACCATCATCAATCTCCATCGCCGCCTCCCCTCAACGCCCCGCCATCCACCACCCCTCTGTCGTTCCTTACGTTTCCGAACTCCATAACCGCTATCACTCCCGGCTCTGCTTTTACCCATCTCTTTCCCTTGTACTGGACTCACTGCGATCCCCAATAAAGCAACGGCGGGGCGCGTTTCAAGATCCATTTCAACTTCCCCACGCTCCCGTGGTAGCACCGTGTCCAAACGCATCCCGAAATTGTCGCCAGAGCGGGTAAGACGAAAGACGGCGACACGGCCTTGCTGAGAAGCGACAATGACAAGTGACAGCTCTGGAATGGGAAGAGCCATGTTCAGCCGATCGACTTGGCGTAGGTATTGCAGGGCAGGTGGGAAGGGCTGTTGAAGGAAGGATGAGCAGACGACGGTAGGAGATAGAAAGGCTGTGGGGAAGAGGTAAGCATTGAACTCTGTTGTGCTGAAGATGAAGCTCATAGGGGGTTGCGCTGGCTCTGGTTCCTCTTCATCATTCTCTTCTCGGTGATGGTGGTGATGGCTGTAGTGATAGTTCTTGCGAGCTCGTGCAGCCACAATAGATATGGGGGGCTCTGAATGCTGTCTGGTCTGGGTGAGAACAGTGATAGGGATGCTAGCTAGGGCTCCCCCTTCATCCCTTTCGTCTTGACCATCACTGTCTTCACCTCCATCCTCACTCAGTTGGTCCTCCGAGTCTGACTGCCACGGTGATGATGATTCCCCATCAAAATGGTAAAGGCTACTGCTACTTTCGCTTCCTCCGTCGCCCTGATAATCGTCCGGGCCGTCTCCTGAGGGTGGTGTAGGAACCGTTGGAATCGGCAATGGAGACAGTGGTGCCATAGGAGACGATTCACCGAAAAAATATGCATCTGCATCATTTAATGTATATTCTTCTCCCGATGACTCGTCTTCTTGTGTATAGTGGGCTTGCAAGGCTTCCAGAACCTGGATATTTCCGGTGACACGAATTAAGCGCTCGTCGTCGCTGTCGTAAGTGTTAGGATGACCTTGGGTCACTATGCGACCGGTTCTTGATGTAACTGGGCTAATATCCCAAGCTCTTGCTTCATTTGTACGAGTTTGATTTGCTGTGGGTGTATCGTAGTAGCCTGTAGGGGTAGAGCGTACACCGGAAACATACACACGGGGCGGAAGGCCTTCGTGCAAGTCTTCTTGCGAGAAGTGACGCTGGCTCCGACGAGGTGGTAAATTCGGGGATTTGTTGAGCGCTTCGTATATGTTATTTGTAGGTTTAAATGACTGGGGCGTTAGAAACGCGACGGACCAGCCTCTACTGCGCGGCGTTAGCGCAGGTTTCTGAGATTAAATGGCTATGATTAATACTTTGAGAACCCGAGCTTGCACTTTTCAACCATTCTTTGAGTATGAACATCCCATAGGATTACAACTCCGTCAATGTCGGTTCCTACCAGCCATCTCCCTGAGCTATCATCCAAAAATGATATACTAGGAATATTGTTATCGTGTCCAAGCAGCGTTTTGATTGACTTGTCCTTGACTTCCGGTTTTTCCTTTCTCCGCTTCCTCCCATTCTTTGTCGGTGCTAGCCGTCCACACTCTTCACAGCCGAGTTTCCATCCGTCTTCTCCATCATCACACTCTCTCACAGATGGTCGCTTCTTCTTCCGCCTCTGGACACTGTCGAAGGAAAGATGCCCCTCAGTCCGGGTCGTGATAACTTCCTCATCCTCATCCTCATCACTCTGTTCCCCTCTCCGGTCCCGCTCATCCCTCGCAGCTTGCTCTTCCTTCCCAACAGCTAACTCGAATACCGTTATGAGATGTGAATTCGCACTCACGGCCAACAGCCGCCTCTCTTTGTGCAGTGCTACCCCCCATGCACTTTGTCCCACACTCAACCGCAACGCCATGCGTTTAATATTTCGCGTATACCAAACACAAACATCGCCATCATCGTGAGCAGATACAAGAACCTCCTCTGATCCAAGCTCACCGATGGTGAGACTATTGATAGCGTGGGGGTGCTGTTGGTCGATATGACCGCGGGATGGAACAAGAGGCTCTGAATTTAAGATAGCGTATGGGGTCTCAGGAATGGTTTGGTAGGGGAAAGTTGGAATGTGAACCGTGATGTGAGAGCGCACAGCTATGAACAGGTAATTATGATATTTCGACGCGGCAGCCTGGAGGCGTTAGAACCCCTATAGTAATTACGAGCGGGCGCGTAGATATCACCAGATTGTTGCGCCAGTACGAACAGTCTGATAGCTCGCTAGATTTACGGTCAGCTCCAGAGTTCGGAATTGGTTGTTTGCGTTCTGGGATAGCTAAAAGCTAGGGAGTTTTACATCTAGAGATGCACCGTCAGCGACAAAGTCCAGAGTCTAGGAATTGAAGCATCACCTTCTGCTCGCCCAGAAATTCGGTTGCTATGGGTTTGTAGGGCAGTGGATTCTTGTTGGCCATGTCGTGATTGAAGCACGTTTTAGATGGAGGTGACGAAGGAGTGAGGGGCCGCTCGCTGGTGTTGGTGGTTGCCGCTAAATAGGAAATAGGATAGAGTGGGTTGCTAGTTTAACGGCCGTGCGCAAGTGAATTGGATATTTAGTGATCGATCGCCACATGGATTGAGATCATCACTGAGACAGCTGCGGGAGGAAAATAAGCTATGAATGGGATCCTACAAAGCCACACTTTGAAAGATGCAAGCCAAGTCCAATGAGCATGCAGAAGCACCTTTTACCTTACCCCAATATGCGTACAGCAAAAACAATAGTCAATCGATCTATCAAGCTTCATATAGATATATATTTCCACGCATCCTGCAATCTATCGAAATTAAGTAATGTTAAAAGCCGTAAACATATCAAATGGAAATCCCAGCATTGAACAGTCTGGTTGGCTCAGTTGGTAGAGCGTCGGTCTCATACTTCAATATGACTCTCACTTAGTGAGAGCAATCCGAAGATCGCGAGTTCGATCCTCGCACCGGACATTTTTCTTGCTTTTGCTGGTTTCATGAGCGATGACACGTTGTTTAGTATCAGAATTCCGCAACTCGTTGCCTCCGCAGCCAACGGAGACTATATCTGAATATAACCTACTAAGCCATGGATGTGGAAATAGCAGACGAATTGTGATCATAATCTGTCACTCATCAGCGAATATCTCAAATTTCAAAATGCTCACCTAGCCTCTCCGGTTCTAGACATAAAGGATAACGCACTTTCCCAAGGCTAGAGGATTACAGGTAAGTATCATCCTCGCAGTCGAGACATAGAACAGGTCGCCCGTTGATCGAGTACAACAATCTAGGCAGACACCGTCAAATCCAAAGAATCAACTCCATTACCGCTAAAAACACATGAGTTCAAACAATAGAAGAAAAAGACCAATATTCCCAACCGTTCAACCAAGCCATTCTGTCACCCCAGCTCGTACCCACAGGTAGTATACAGCAGCAAAAAAGAAAACACCCATGCCAAAACAAAAACAAACCCCACTACCAAAGATCATTTGTGCACTCCCACTGACCCTGATGCCCAGCTTAGAAGTCTTCCGCCTCCTGGAAGAACATGGTGAACGAAATGATGGTGCCATAGATCAAGAGGCCGCCGATAATGCTCATGATCATGGCCGGTACTTGAATGATCTCACAATGTGCTAGCATCGCCGGAAGTGCTATGGGAGAAGTTAGCATAGACTTGGTATTCTCACTGGAAGAACATCCAGCGGCGTTATTCTCTGGTCATGTCTCGCCACAGCGTGGCCTGCAAGTGATGAAGCGCCTGCCAACGTTGTGTACGATACAAAGAACGATACAGCTAAAACCACAGGAGGAACTGTTTGAGGTGCTCACCGATCCCCATAATCACAAAGAAACCCGTCAAGAACCTGCCCAGGTCGATGAAACCGTTGCTGTCATCGAAGTCATCCGGGTTTGTGCACCGCGAACAAATCGCGTTCGGTAGCGGCGCAAGCACATAGGTCGCGACCACGAGTAGAGGGAAGTAGTTCGGACCAAAAAGGGCTGATGAGAGGATTACGAGTAGAAAGCCGATTGCCAGGATCTAAGAGAAGGCGGTCAGCGGGGTGTAGTTGGCGGATGGGGGGTAAGCGGATGCCGAGGAGGCAACGTACGAAGGAGAGGGCGATTATTGTTTTTAGACCGGCCATGGTGGAAAGTGGTGGATGAAGGATACAAAGATGTGGTAGGTTAGTTCGCTGTTTGGTGAATGAGATTAGCAGTTGGCGGGCCCTTTGGAGATGGGTTCGGCGATCGTGGTGACGAGGCTCTGGAACGGATGCAGCAGAATTTGGTGCAGGCGACGACGGCGTTTCGTCTTCAACTTTACCAAATAAACGCTTATGTTGAGCCCAGAGAGACAGTTTCAACTGTTTGATACCGTAAATGTTGAATCCAGGCAAAAAGGAAAAGGCTTACCAGCGTTCAAGTTTGGAGCAGCCCGAAATATTAGTGCTGGATTGTGCATGCTTGCACGCATTTACCATCCCTAATAGCCTTCCTTGTGCTGAGCCGCAACTTTAAGCTCTGTCCCCACCAAGACTACCAGCAGCAACTCCATCACCTTTAATTCATCTAAACATCTCCCTAATCATCCCCCGCCATGTTTCGGAATAACTACGATAACGATTCCGTTACCTTGTATCCCTCCCCATTTCAATACTTTTGGATCCTACAGAGAACTGATTCGAACGCAACGTAAAGCTCTCCTCAAGGCCGTATCTTCCAGGTCGAATATGCTCTAGAAGCCATTAAACAAGGATCCGCCGCCGTCGGACTGGTCAGCAAGACTCATGCTGTGCTAGTAGCTCTTAAAGTACCTAGACACCTTCTACCCTCCGTTGAATCGATGGAACTTCATCCTCCTTCGGTAGTGCTGACATCTATCTAGAGAAACGCAGAAGAGCTCGGCTCCTATCAGAAGAAGATCATCGGTATCGACGCACATTTCGGCGTTGCGCTAGCCGGTCTCGCCCCTGATGCCCGTGTCCTCTCGAACTTTATGCGTCAGCAGTCAATGTCTTCCCGCCTTCTCTACAACCGTCCTGTTCCCATCAACCGGGTTGTCAACGCCATTGCGGACAAAGCCCAAGTCAACACACAACACTACGGCCGTCGACCCTATGGTGTGGGTCTCCTAGTAGCAGGTGTTGATGAAACTGGCCCTCATCTCTGGGAGTTCCAACCTTCCGGAATGGTGCTGGAGTACCGCGGTGCGGCAATTGGTGCAAGATCTCAGAGTGCCAGAACATATTTGGAGAGGAATTACGAGGGTTTTGATGATGCGAGCAGGGAGGAGTTGGTGTTGCATGGACTGAGGGCTTTGAGGGACAGTTTAGCGCAAGATAAAGAGCTTACGACTGCCAACGTCTCGCTGGCGATTGTGGGTAAGGATGAGAAGTTCAAGCTCTATGATGGAGAGGAGGTCGCGGAATGGTTGGAGAAGCTAGGAAACACGCAGAGTAGCCGTGGATCCAGGGGAACTGCAGCACCGGCAGCACCTGCACCAGGAGGCGAAGGTAGCAGCTCTGCTGCCGCCGGCGGAGACTCGATGGATGTGGATGCGTAAATTGGAGACGAGCCGTAGATATCCTCAGGCGAAAACGAATTGCTCGGGTATATAGGTAATATTTCTCGGATTCCAAAGTGTGATGTTATAGCGGTGACAATGGTTATGTGGGAAAGACATACTTAGGCACAAAAGCTACCCATTGAACATCAACACCCCATCCCGTCCCTAGAGACCTAAAATACACCATAATAATCTAATGTCTAACCCAGTAAACCCAGCCTCGCCAGTGTCAAATCATAAAAAACCTTTAGTCCTTCCCCTCACATTTCCAGTTTAGATCATACCTCCCTATTGCAGGTTTATACCTCCGAATTGCATCTTCAATCCCCTCCACCGTCTTCGCCTCCACCAGAATCCCCTCCATATCATCCCGAATGAACCCTGCCTTAATCGCACTCTTAACCCACCCCAGCAACCCATCATAAAAGCCCCCAACATTCAACACAACTACAGGACAGTCATGGATCCCAAGTTGATTCCAGGTCACGGTCTCGAACCTACAGAAGGCTCAAAGTCAGCAGGGAACACCTACACGTCATGGTGGGAAATTCAATTACAGTTCTTCCATGGTCCCAAAGCCACCAGGTAGGGCCACGAATGCATTTGACATCTTGCCCATCATGGCCTTCCGCGTATGCATATCGTCGACAATGATCGTCTTTCCATATTCATTGACGGGCGGGACAGAGCCCTGCTGCTCGAACCTTATCAATGCACGGGGAATGATGCCGTGAACGCTGTTAGGTCTGGAGAGGGAAACCAGTGTCCGGGCGACTGCGCCCATCAACCCAACTGTACCACCGCCGTAAACAAGATTCCAGTTGTTCTTGTGCAAGAGTGATGCAACTGACTGAGCAGCTTCCATGTACTCTTGGGAAGTACCTGGGCTTGCGCCGCAGAATACACAGACGGTGAATGGGCTTGGCTTAACGCCGTTGGAGAAGTTGACCATGGTGGTTGGCTGTGAAGTTGGCTGTTTGAGGGACGTTGTACTTAGGTAGGTGACCGCCTGATTAGACTATATAATGAATACCTGTCCAGGCACCACCAGTGCACCCAAACAGAATTGAACCAAAAAACCGCTCACAAAATCTGTCTATGCTTCTACCAAAACGGTATAAAAGCCGGTTGAAGTAGCGTACATAGGTGCATTTTTTTGGCTCCTACATTTCTTATTTGGGTTATTACATGAGATAAACTTGGAAAATCCGTTGGAGATTGAATGCCAACTAGCCAATCTGCAGGTTAATAAATCAAGTGCTTGAATTAAAACCATCGTCTAATGGAACTGATGAAGCTGGTGATGTAGTTAGCCGTAATACTAGAGAGCTTCAGCATATTGTGTCTCACCCGCTCAAAGGGGAACATAATAGCGAGCATAAAAGTACGGTCATCGCCGGTGGTTCGTTAGATTCTCCATCACACCACACCTACCAATATATGGACCAAAATCAGAGAGAAGCATTCCACAAACTCCGTTGGCACTTGCAACTACTTGCCGCAAGCGCGATATAATCATTAACCGCGGTGAACCGCAAAATAATACTCGTCTTTCTCGCCGACAAAATTCGACCTTTCAACAGACGGTTGCCGATCTCCTCGCCGATTCCAAGACTCGACCTAACTACACCGTCATAGATAAGGGCTAATAAAGAGCTCATAATGGAGTGGTGTGAGGGACAAATCCTTTTTTTTTTGTTTTAATCATTCTGTATTCACTCTACTTAGAGTATGACAGTACCTAAATCACCTGGGACAAATCCTTGGGAGGCGGCGACTCCGACGTACGAAAACACCGGAAACCACTCTGCGGCCATGCCGAATGGTACTTCTACTCTAGATAGATCCTTTCTTCCTCCCTGGTAGGACACTTATGTATTCAAAGTACTATACAATACAATCATACTTCTACCTACTGTACCAAAAAAGCCCCATTTATTGATGCCAAGTTAATGCTGTATTAATGTTGAATTCTTTATAAATGTATACATTGGCTGAACTTGTGGGGTATTTTAGAATTTGCAACAATATTAATTGTTTTGAATGTGGGATCAATTTCACAATAATATAGCACAGGAGACCACATTGATGCCGGATTGCTGCCATATTCAAAATGATGTACATTGAGCTAAATAGTAGAATCATGCTATATTACTTCCACATGTATATATTTCGCAAATGCCTGCACATGCCCGCACACGCCCACGTATGCCCATGTATGCCCAATAACATACATCCAGGTCTGCTACCAGCTGACAGATGTATAGTAAAAAAAAAATCTCTGGCATGATTCAAATCTGTTTCAGTGGGTATTGTACACACCCACTAACCACTACACTATGTATGTAGTTTGCTGTACATTACATTATGTTAGAGCTATTTGTAGGTATACTGGTTTATTTCTGTCACATCATTGTGACAAGAATGTGGAATGCCTACCACATTTATGCAAATACTCAATACTGCTCAATTGATCAATATTACCCCATTCAACTAAATACTCAATTATTTACAATGTCATATTTGCTGGTATCTTGCATTACTGTGGTATTTTGAGCTATTCCCCAGTAATTAGAATATTAAATTTAGTAATATGCTACACTCACTGGACTCTGGGAGTCATGCTGCACTCGGGTAAATGTGGCAATGCAGTCACATCAATAAACGGGGGTTTTTTGGCATAGTAGGTAGGTAGCACCACCTAAGTTATGTGTTTAGATATTCGCGGGGTTTTTGAAGCCTGGAATAAACCCGATTAGTACATATTCAGCTTACTAAGAATAGCTAAACCTCCGATGATCATGAAAAATGGCTATCTTCCCATATATCACCACACAACCTAGATAAAGTACATAAACATGACGAGGCAGTCAAAATGCGAGAACCGAAGGTCGTACAGCGGCCGACTAACCCCCGAGCACTGAAGTCTTGTGGAGATATGCTATTAACAGCTTATTGGAAGTAGGTACCACTTTTTGAAAACCTTATATGCAAGTATTCATAAGAAAGAGGATGTAGGAGCTTCATCCGTAGAACACACAAGAATGCGATCTTAAAACTCAAGGGCAACGCCGATACCTTCATCCAGCTCATTAAGATCCATAGGGCGGAATACCCATCCGTAAGACATGCGCCTGTAGATGAGTGAAATGCTACAGAGTTTGCAATGTTATCCTTGTCCCGATACTTCCTCGGTCACTGGTGATTCGCTGCCCTCGTATTTGGTATAAGATGAAATATCCTGGGAAGTCTAGGGACTTGGTCTCAGGACAAGGTATACTTTATAGCCACAGGACGAGTTATCCCGGGCAATCTTTGCTGGACTCGAACCTCCCAAGTCTCCGTAATTAGCATGTGGTGAGAGAGTTAGTTGACGAGGTAGTTAATGGAATGTCTGAGCTGAATGAGTAAATGTGTTTTATTCAATGATTATGTACGAATTGTCCGGGACTACCGCCGAGACTATCCTCCAAATCCCGAGGCCACAAGATGAAAAGCACTGTAGGGCGAACTGAGAACTCGTATTGTCTAATCTCATCGTACATCGAACACTACCGATTCCCTCATATAGGCTGCTGACATCGCGCTTCCCGGGTTTGCGGTCCCGGCTCCAGACCAGAGATCAAAAGCGGGAGTCTTATGTAGCCCCTGAAGTTTTTGTACCTGCTATCCCTAGTCCTCAGTGAGGTAAGGTCTCGATAGTGTTGCCTATGGGATCCCGAGATATTTTTATACCGGTCTCGGAACATGCATCGTTTTGTGGGTGATGTCCTATGACTCGACCTGCAAGAAGCCAGAAGCTATGTAGTCTATCAGCAAGCCAGTGGCCGCGATTGTACTTTCATAGAAATAGTAGCAGTTCCTGCTAGATCGGGTCAGCTAGTATGTACCATAAAAGTCCCAGATCCCTTCTACTCCCATCCTAAACAGGGAGAATCTAGAGAGTAGATATAGCGCTCGTATTCCCACAGACAATGAATTTGAAGAGATAAATTCCACTGCCCTTGGATTGGAATAGAAGCCTATACGGGGTGAATATATCGTCAAAGACACGGACAGGCTCGACACCGTCGTATTATAGCAAACACTAACGATTCTTTCATGCCTCTCAATAAGACATTGAAATTAGCCGATGTAAGAGTAAAGCTGGTGAACTTATGACGCCACCGACATATGCATCAAGTTCTTCGGGCCCGATGAAGAGAGTATGAAAGCCCATGGTTCGTACTTCCAGAATCTGTACTGCAAACAGGAGTTTCTGAGCAGTGAGTGAGGGTGGAGACGCAAGAAGTTGGGCAGCTACGATAGCCGTTTCACCAGGTCCCAGATGGCGTGTTGTAACTTCCTTAACACTTCTCCTATGTCAATAGGACCTTCATTCTTGGGGCGTAGGCTGCTTTGAATACCAGGCGAGTAGGTAGGATTGTCTCGAGCCCAGACGGAAAATTGTTGTTTAGTCATTCATTGTCATGTGATTTAGTCTCAACCCCACTAGCACCGTGTGCCATTGGCCTCGAATCAGGCTCTCGCTTGATCCATATGGTATACTGATACGGGTTATACGCATCAGCAAAAACTAAATTTCCTTCATTAGATTTATTTAGTTTATTGTACCCACAAACTCAAAAAAATGAAATTGAGGTTTCCTTGAAATATGGCATTGCTTTAACGTTCCTGAGTGTTCTTTGAGTTGTTGTGATGCTGTTTTCAAAAGTTATGACCAGGTTACCCACATTTGCGAATGTGATAATGAGCACTTGATGAACGGTTCACACTTCCTTTCGCAATATCACAAATCATCTCACAGTGTACTTCTATGTCGCCCAATTTGATTTGTCCTCGCGATCATGATAGTTCTTGCTCTGTATGTCTAATGAAGTTTGTAGTTCTTGTTTTTAAAGATCCCTGATAGCTTAATTTGACCAATGATAGGTAACATATAGAAGTAGTTCATGATATTTAATTTGTTGATATAAGATCGTTCAGTACCTTGCTATTGTGCAACTGTTGCAAGAGGGTTATGCATCATCCCAATTATGATTTCATGCATTTGAGATCGGACTTCAGTAAACCATCAGTTACATTACATTTACTACTATTATGATATATTGATGAAATGAAGAATAAAATAACACACAAAGGAAATCCTAAATCTGATCACTGACACCATTCCTAACCTTCACGCAGCATTACACCCTCTACAATCTTACTTCCATTGACTAATCCCGTAATCTCAATGCTGGTGATGTTGGTGATGTTATTGCTGCATCAGCAAAATGTGAAATTGGTTTCCGAAAATGGACCCCATACACTGATCCTTCTCTACATTCTCCACAAATAATGTGAGTGACTTCTTTGCAATGTTCCACCATGGTTCAAAGCATTCATTGATGTAATCGCATCGTCACAACATTTCAAAAACTTGTTTAGTTATTTAAGCCAATTTGCTGCACTTGTTTCTTGTACAATAGTTCTCTAGATTTTAATTCTTTCAATGGTTTTTTGAACTATTCCATTGATTTCGAAAATATTGTTAACTATTTAATCTCTTGAGACATCGATTATACACAAGCTTGCAAAACTTCCATAACAAAAATTAAGACACCCAGAGTAAACTCTTGGCAGATTTCTATATCTTGCTGCAACAATTACTTCAAGCATCGAATCGAATAATCTAGATGTAAAACATATTGAAAGCATACAAGTCAATCAAGTTGCTCAAGTACTGCTGCGTGCTATCTGGCTGCGGCAATCAGTGGAAGAAGGTGTACAGCCCCTTAGATCATGCTTATAGGGACAATATAAGTAGTTTGGATGCCGAAAAGAGGCTTATGATGGTAGGTTCCATTGTGCAAGAGTTGCATTAGAGGTGAATGTCTCTCCTCGACAATCACCATACCAGCAGTCTGACATATTGGCCCTGTTGTAAAGATCTGAACAAAGACAAAAAGCCCTTTAATGGTTGATTTAGCATCCTCAACGACGAATAGACACTTCAAACATGTGGGAATGCATCCAGCAGTCGACTTAAAGTGGCTACATCAGCACAATGTAAATCGGTCCGGAAGCCACATGCAAACCTCCCAGACTCTCCAGTAGTCCTCACCAGTGCTTCTAAGTACTTCCAGATGCTCCCAGGCACCCTTGGAGGTTTACACAGTACTCTCAGACTCTGCAAGAGCAGTCTCAAGTGCTTCTGGAAGCACCTGCAGTTATGGAGGTGCATTCAGGATGCTAAGGGATTTGAATATTAGGATAGTCAAATTTTGGACCTGCTGAGACCTCTGTGCAGGTCTGCAGGAGACATCAGGAGCAGTTAAGACCTCTGCGCAAGCTCCTCAGGAGACTTGGTGCCATATCCTCACAGCCGTGGATCTCAGAGTTCTGCAACTACAAGGCATGTTGTTTATCATATTCGTCTTTGTTACAGTCACAAGATTCACTACATTATACTATGGCATGTATTATCTAAGTCTCTCTATATATATACATACGGAGATGGACTCAGCAACAGGGAGTATATATTTGGCAGACCCCAGGGTAGATAGACATCATCTCATTATACGAAATACACACTCTATCTTTCCCAGCTCTTGGTCCCATGCACTCTTGCCAAGCGTTCATAGATCCACGCAATTTGTGTAGTTCATCATGGCCAGGTATCCCTTCATATCCTCTCACCCTCTTCCTATACTCCTTGAGCCAGAACCGGTCTTTCTCACGAATTCCCTTTGGATGCCACATGAGGTGCGGCGGAGTATTAATGATGGGCTGGCTGCCTTCTAGCTCCACCTTTTTCACCACACCATGATCGAGTGAACTGAGAGATACACTCTGAGGTGATGATTAAGCAAGTTTGAAGATGCACTTGGAGGCCGTAATCGAGTGTGTTTGGAGATAAAGTTGGAAGCCATGATCGAGCGAGTTTGGAGATGCACTGGGAGGCCGTGATCGAGAGAGTTTGGAGTTATGCACTCAGAGGCCATGATCGTGTGAACTTGGAGTCTGTAATCGAGCGAGTTTGGAGATGCACATCAGCAAAATGTAAATCGGTCTGGAAGCCACACGCAAACCTCCCAGACACTCCGGTAGACCTCACCGGTGCTCCCAAGTAATTCCAGATGCTCCCAGGCCCCCCTGGAGCGAAGCAAAGTGCTCTCAGACTCTGCAAGAGCATTCTCAGGTGCTCCTGAAAGTACCTGCAGTTCTGGAGGTGCATTCAGGATGCTACGAGATTTGACTTATAGGATAGTCAAATTTTGGAGTAGCTAAGACCTCTGCACAGGTCTGCGGAGACTTCGAGAGCAGCTTGAGACCTCTGCGCAGCTCTGCGGGAGACTTAGTGTCGTATTCTCACAGCAATGGTTCATAGGGTTCCATAACCACAAGGCATTTCGTGTATCAGATTCGTCTTTGTTACAGTCACAAGATTCGCTACATCATAATATGGCATGTATTATCTAAGTCACTCTATATATATACATACAGCCAATCTGGCTGCAGACGGTACTGGAGCGTAATCGCAGGGGCACCTGGAGACGCTTGATTGACAGAAATTAGAGATGCACTTGGAGGCCGTGATCATGTGAACTGGAGATGTACTTGGAGGCCGCGATCGAGCGAGTTTGGAGATGCACTTGCAGGCCGAGATCGAGTTGAACTCAGAGATGCACTTGGAGGCCGAGATCGAGCGAGTTTGGAGATGCATTTGGAGGCCGAGATCGAGTAACTCAAAGATCCACTTGGAGGCCAAGATCAAGTTGAACTCAGAGATGCACTTGGAGGTCGTGATCGAGCGAGTTTGGAGATCGTGTAACTCAGAGATGCACTTGGAGGCCGAGATCGAGCGAGTTTGGAGATGCATTTGGAGGCCGAGATCGTGTAACTCAGAGATGCACTTGGAGGCCGTGATCGAGCGAGTTTGGAGATGCACTTGGAGGCCGTGATCGAGCGAGTTTGGAGATGCACTTGGAGAATCGAGTTGAACTCTGAGTTGCACTTGGAGGACGAGATCGAGCCGGTTTGGAGATGCATTTGGAGGCCAAGATCGAGTAACTCAGAGATGCACTTGGAGGCCGTGATGGAGCGAGTTTGGAGATGCACTGGGAGGCCGTGATCGAGTGAACTCAGAGATGCACTTGGAGGCCGTAATCGAGCGAGTTTGGAGATGCACTTGGAGGCCGAGATCAAGTTGAACTCTGAGATGCACTTGGAGGCTGCGATCGAGCGAGTTTGGAGATGGATTTGGAGGCCGCGATCGTGTAACTCAGAGATGCGCTTGGAGGCCGTGATCGAGCGAGTTTGGAGATGCACTTGGAGGCCATGATCGATTGAGATTGGAGGAGTACTTGGAGGAGGTCGATCTGGAGGCGGTAGATCGGGAGGGAGGTGCGACGGCAGCTGAGACTCTATTCATTGGTTAACTGGTAATCGTGGGAATGTAGAGAGTTGAGTACAATCAGGTCTGCCGAGAGATGAGAGACTGGCTGGGAGTGGGAGACAGTCGATGTTGGGATGATGCAGTGCTCGGTGTGTGCAGTGCTCGGTGTATGCAGTGCTCGGTGTATGCTGTACTCGGTGTTAACTCATGATCATTGCATGGAGAGATAGATAGGGAAGACTAAACTTCGTGTTCTGAGGTGATGGTAGAATTGAGGACAAGAAAGAGAGAGATGAGAGGGTACGAGGGAAATCATCATGAGAAACTGGGACTTAAGAGAATTTCGTGTGCGAGTCAATTGACCATCCCCGATACGGCAGATAAGAGTCCCGATCCGGTGTGTAATTACACCGATACGAGGTTTTCCATACCCAATCAGGCAAGTCGTAACCGGGATTTCTCATATCCGCTCGTATTCTCCATATCGTTCTCATCTTCATCCCCCATCTCTCTCTTTCTCGTCCACAACTCTACCATCATCACAGAACACAAAGTTAAGTCATCCCTCTCTATCTCTCCATGCCATGATCATGAGTTAACACCGAGTAAAGCATACACCGAGCACTGCATACAGCGAGTACTGCATACAGCGAGTACTGCATCATCCCAAGATTGTCTGTCTTCCCTTCATTCTGACGATTGCGAGTTGACCCCTGAATGTAGCTTCAGCTTCCGGCGTGCCTCCCTACATGATCGACCGCCACCAGCCAGCTCTCCATGAGAGCTCAAAGGTAAAGTCACCTCATCATATTCCCACGGTTGCGAGTTAACTAACTGATGGATAGAGTCTCAGCACCCGGCGCGCCTCCTATCGACCGCCTCCAAGTACTCCCCCGATCTTGCTCGATCATGGCCTGCAAGTGCATCTCCAAACTCGCTCGATCACGGCCTCCAAGTGCATCTCTGAGTTACACGATCGCGGCCTCCAAATGCATCTCCAATCTCGCTCGATCGCGGCCTCCAAGTGCATCTCTGAGTTCAGCTTGATCTCGGCCTCCAAGTTCATCTCCAAACTCGCTCGATTACGGCCTCCAAGTGCATCTCTGAGTTCGCTCGATCACGGCCTCCCAGTGCATCTCCAAACTTGCTCGATCACGGCCTCCAAGTGCATCTCCAAACTCGCTCAATTACAGCCTCCAAGTGTATCTCTAAACTCGCACGATTACGGCCTCCAAACTCACTCGATCACGGCCTCCAAGTGCATCTCCAAACTCGCTCGATCACAGCCTCCAAGTCTATCTCTAAACTTGGACGATTACGGCCTCCAAACTCGCTCGATTACGGCCTCGGAGTGTATCTCTGAGTTCACTTGATCGTGATTTTCAGGCGCACCTCGAATTGCTCTCAAGTACCGCCTGCAGCCAGTCCAGATATACCGTGTGTGGATGGGTAGCTATATATAGATACATAGATACATAGATGAGATTACAAACTGAATACATGAGTTTTAAAAATTGTTGAGCTATGATTTCCAGGCGCGCCTGAAGCGTTTCCAAAGAAGATGTTTTTCCCAGACTGCTCTACTGTGATTCGAGGTGCTCCCAGAGTTGTCACCGGCGCTCCCAGGTTTGTCGCCGGCGCTCCCAGGTTTGTCGCTGGCGCTCCCAGGTGCTCCCAGGCTTGTCGTCGGCGCTCCCTGGCTTGTCGCCAGCGCTCCCAGGTGCTCCCAGGCTTGTCGTCGGCACTCCTTGGCTTGTCGTCGGCACTCCTTGGCTTGTCGCCGGCGCTCCCAGTTACTCTGAAGGCCGGCAGGAATGCCCTCCTAGAGTCTGATACTCTCCTGAAATTGATGCTTCTAAGTTTACACTCCACATCCTCTCAGACACTCCGGGAGGCTTCCAGTGACTTAAATACATTTTGCTGATGCGGCTTCCACTGCATCTCCAACTTCGATAGCTTCTCCTGCGCCCCTGGCTACAACGGCTTCCACCTCTCCCACGGCTCCCACAAGTACGTTGGCTTCCCCTGTTTCTTCGGCTCCCTCTGTTTCTTCGACTCCGGCAACTCCCAAAACTCACATGACTTCTCCAGCTTCCACAACTTCCCCTGCTTCTGCCCTGGCTTCTCCAGCTCCCTTCGCTCCCGCAGCTGCCAAGACAACCACGACAATTCCCATGGCAGCTAAGGTTCCCTCAACCACGGCGATAATTACTACACTCTCTTCGCCTCCTTCCCCCGCTGCTAGACAAAGTACCATCCGTGCTGGACTGACTGTACAACTGGGAATGATCCGTGTTGCGCCACCTCAAACCCCGCCAGTCCGTCGACACTGTTTTGTGCAGCCCAAGCACTGTCAGGAGTCTGCTCTGCCGAACCGTCAAGTGCCTGACCAGCAGCACCGTCCACAGCCCAGCTCACCGTTCAATCAGAAGCCCGCCCCACTGCCGTCACATCAAGATCCAGTACAGCCACCGCAGCAACGAGATGTTCCCCTATGCCATTACTGCAATGGTCAGCATCACCTCTGGAAGTGTGTCGATTTGCGTACCGATCTGGAGGATGGTGTTGTAAGTATCAATAACCGTGATAGACTTGTGCTTGGGAGAGCGAGACAGGAGATACCAATGGCACCGGGTGCCGGCAGTGACCGCACGATACGAGATTATGCACATGCAGGGCATCCAATACTGTCAACACTGCCGCCACCGCTATCAGCCTGTTCGTCCCCAACACCATCACCGGCATGCCCAGTCTCTCCAGCCCGCCCAGTCTCAGCAGCCCCGTCTCCTGCTCGATTGACACCTACATCCACACCGCTGCTATCACCGGAACAATTTACACAGCTGATGCGGGAGGTCATGGAGCGTTTCGCACGATCTCGGCAAGTCAAAGTTGACGTGCAACCCCATCTGAGATACACTGCCCGCCCACCGCTTGCCATACGACTGGAACGAATGCGGGAGCAGTCACATTCTGAACGCCTTCTACTCAGTAGAGCATAGGCTTCCTGACGGCAAGCGGAGACGGGAACGCAGAGTGTGCTTCACACAAAAGGCCAGGCAGGGGAAATTTCATCTTTTTCACCATGACTGGAGAGAAGCACACTTGGAGGACACGGGAGCGATGTGCACTTGACAAGGGTGCATTTGGAGGATACGACTGCAGGAAGCGCACCTGGAGAATACGGAGGTCAAGCGGACTTGACAGGCATGCAGAATAAGGCTGGAGGAGTGAGCACCGTCTCATTAAACCAGGATGAAGGTTTTAGCACGGAGGACACGGGATAGTTGAGCACTGTCTCATTAAACTGGGACGAGATAGCTGGAGCGGAGGATACGGGGTGGATGCCGCAGCGGAGGATCGTGAGCACCGTCTCATTAAACCAGGACAAGGATTTGGACTCGGAGGATACAGGATCTTGAGCACCGTCTCATTAAACCGGGACGAGATGGCTGGAGCGGAGGATACGTGGTGGATGCCGCACTGGAGGATCGTGAGCACCTTCTCGTTAAACCGGGACGAGAATTTGGACTCGGAGGATACAGAATCTTAAGCACCGTTTCGTTAAACCAGGATGAAGGTATGAGCGCGGAGGACGCAACTTGGGAGAATCAGCACCGACTGTAAAGGGGACGGAATATGAGTGGAGGAGACTTCCGTGGAAGGTTGGATAGAGTGGGTTTTTGGGCCGGGTTTTCGTTTGTTTTGTCATTTCATTGTCGTTTCTCGTTCCATTCTTGTTGCTTGTTTCGTTTGCCGGTGGGGGTTTGCTTCCGGAGCTATTTCTGCATGTTACGGATAACGGGTGGGATCTTGCGGATATGGAAATGACGGTAACAAGGAGGAGCATAGCGGAAGAGGAGAACCGCATGCTTCGCACCAGGTGGCTGGGGAGGAGTTGTGGTGGGAAACCGGCTCCCACCACTACAAAGCGATGCAATTGAGTGGGCACGTGACTGGGTTAGGGTTATTGCGGCTCTGCATCACGCCATCAACAAGGTTGAAAACCCTTCGCAGGACGGCATCCGAGACACCACAATTCAGACAGACCTCACCAATCATCATCTCATCTCTTTCCTTCTTCTCTCTTTTGTTTCTTAGTTCTAGCCAATCAACTATCTCACTGCAGCTACTCTCTCCCTACGCTCCTTGAAACAAAACCTCCATTTTGATAGCTTCTTACGGAAGCTACCGTGGGCGATCTCCTGATCCGGGATATCCACTACAGCGCCAAAAGAGGAGGGTTAAGGAGTACGGAACAAACTAGAGAAGAGCCAATCCAGGCAGAGGGGCACCGATGGGATTGAGGAGTGCTTATGCCAAAGGAGGAGTGCCAAAAAGGGGTGGGTAAGGAGTGTGGAATGCATTATAGGAACGCCGGTGGGAAGTGAAGACCTCCCATCCTGGGCTGAGGAGGACGGAAAGGGGGGGGTGTATGGAGTGCAGAATCAGCTAGAGGAGTGCTGAGAGAGGAGGAATTGACTGCGGAATGAAATAGAGGAGGTTCAATCTAGACTAAGGAGCTCTGACAAGGATTGAGGAGTGCCTATTCTAGTGAAGTTGCACCACAGAGGGGGGGGGTGGGGGTGTGAAGCGGCCGCTGATGTGTGATTGATTGTGTAGTGGCTTCTAGAGTAAAATTGATCACAGGGGATGGGCCAAATGTACCTCGATATTCATCTTGAGAAAATATAACCGTGGCCTTCTTTCCACTTGTGTATTCAGACAACACACAATGAATAGCTGTGGCTGCCAGCACTAAAGTCTGAGGAACACAAGGTTGGAAATACTGTGATGTTGTTGGCTGATGCCCCAAGCTATTGGCGGTGAAGAAAAATTTGTGGTAAATAAGATCAAGCACTTCCATTCTAGTGAACCATGACTTCTTATCATCAATGACCTTGGAGAGGTAAGCATCATCAAACAGGAGCTCCTTAACCTTGAACCGAGGCTCAGTATCAAAGCCGACATCCAACTGGTAACTACGGACAACAGTTCGACGTGCCCCATCTGCCAACCATCCTTGAATGGTACTAATCCTCGGTTTGTACTATGTATATTTTTGGGGGTAGTCAATATCCGTAAGTCTGATAGACAAGCATTACACAGAATTCAAGACTTACAGCTTCTCGTGTTTGTAGATCTAGTTTGAGAAATGGACCACTGTGCAATTGACACACAGATTGTGTACCTACAGGTGCACCTGCTAATGCCCGCTGACGATCCTGGGCTTCAATTGCTAGTTTCCAAGCTTCTTCAACCATCCAGTACTTGTCATTAGATAATATTGGCTAAGGAGTCTTCATGAATACAATTGCCTCCATGAACCTTTTCGCTACCTCAAAAGTAGCCTTTTGGTATTGGGGAACGTTCTGATCACTACTGGCCTTGGGTTGTGGAATATTCTGGTCTTGTTGCGCCGTTGGTGTTACAGGTATACTTCCGGGATCATATAGGATCACTCGATAATCCAAATATGGATACTCAATCCTAACTCATGAAATATCACTTGGATTTTCTAATTGGATCAACCTTCCAGATCTGTTCACCTATTGGTAATATCTTCATTACCCCACCTTCACATTAGTAAACCAACGACAGCGATCAAGCTGAACGCAAATACGAAGTGTATTATCTTTTAGTCGGTATTGGTCATGTGATCTCAATTGTTGATGGCTATTCCTTATCGGCAGGAAACCTTATTCCTAGACGCCGAACAAACGACTATCCTCTCATGGTCCAATTGATCAGTCCTGGGGAGGTGAGGTGTTGTCAATATCAAACCATTAGGACATCTCGAGATATGCAGAGTTATTTACGAGGTAAGTCAATAACCTATGATTGATATATCGTAGCCCAGTCGACAGAATGGACTTATATGAATCAACTCTTATTTCGACCACACCTTCTTGGTCTGGGGCGAATAGGACTTACGATTCATATGTCCTGAGTGGCGCGGGATACTCTCCATTTAATATATGGCAAAACAACTCAGTTGCAGAATACTGTGTATTTCGCTCCAGTAAAGCGTAGTCAAATTAAGGGTTCTATCGTTTGCCGCAATCATTAAACCGTTATGTACCCAGTGGGTATATGAGAGGGCACTCTCACTGGCTCTTGGTGACACGAACCTATTAGTTGATAATTGGCTTTGGATAAGCTTGTATTCATACGAGGTATCGCCAATAGCAATAGTGTCGCAATGCGAGCTCATTACCTTGATGACGTAGTTAATACTCATGGGAGTTGGAACTTGACCATCGATGGTAGAAAGCAAGGATGACAAAGGTAGTTACTTATGAGAACTCCGAAACAGGCTTTGGCAGTCTGAGGATTGTCAAGGGTGTGGATCGTCTGATATATATCAGCGATACCGACATGGAGGAAGGACATCGATAACAGTTCTATCGAACATACAATCTACGTTCAGATTATCTACGGATACCTATTGATCTTCTTGACCTGGAGGTTAAGCCTTAACTTTATTCCCGTATATTATCTATCAGTTCTGTATTGAAGTCAACGAGGATACTTCTCCTTTGAAGTCCAGAGTTGTACGTTCCTCTTCAGTTCTATTTCACGGATAACCCCCATCGCTCTTTGTACTTGGTTATTTTTAGTACCTTCGTCGAAGCAAGTCGTTGATCGGGGAGAGAGCAAGACGATACTCTAGAGTCCAAAGAACCAGCCCGATAACGTGGAGGTTTGAAGGATACTCTTGAGTTGGCACTACTCCTTCTGCTGAGGCGAAACTACTTTGCTGTACTTATAAGACAAGTCAATACTTGGAGTCGTTACACTTGAGAACAGGCGATCCTTGGGTATACGTGCCGGTTGCTGGGCCGATAATCTTGAGTCCAAAGGAAGTCTGAGGACGAGCACGATAGTGTATTAGTTCAGAGGATCTTCTGAGTAGCATACTCTTGAATCGTGTGCTCCAGTACATTGATAGCGTAAAGACGATACTCTTTAGTCGATACTATCTTACGGGAGCAGAGAACGGAAAAGTTGCCATGTGCTTTTGGGTGATAATCCTATACGCATCCTGAGTGAAGCTTTAATCATTCTTCTCTTTATTAGTCCAGAAGTTATTAAGGGCTTTTATTGATTAGGACCTAGGGTGGATCTCCCGGTATTACAGGGGGCATGATGAATCCATCTAATCCGGTGCACATGACGCTTCCTAAATCACAACAAAGAACAAGCATCGACAGTATAAATATGAACTGCCGACATGTCTTCCTGACTCTTTGCAGGCATGACTCAAGATTGCATCCTCCTCGACCGAGTGTTCCTTTGTTGCCCTATTTTCCTGTTATTCTACTAAACTTCATACTATATTTACCCTTATATACTTCTGTCTACATTCTCCAACTTCACTTCATCATCATCAACATGGAACCTACGGCCAGCCAGGTGAGAAATCACTATTCACACATCAGCAAAATGTAAAATGGTTCGGAAGTCATAACTCAATGACTCAGCTGTTCTGAACAGCCACACCGATCCTTCCAGAAGCTCCCAGAAGCTCCCGAACAGGCTGAATGCAAAACGATGTGCC